>artificially_reared_1__coassemble_228_pt1 | contig 54045 bp, 32 predicted proteins | sample artificially_reared_1__metabat2_low_PE_002 | metagenome-assembled genome bin artificially_reared_1 | reverse complement strand
ACAAGTCTGATAACCGCTTTATTTTCGATTGCGATGCAAAGTTAGTGTTTATTTTTTATTCTGCAATCTTTTGAAGAAAAAAAATGAAACTTTTTATTTAAAATAGCAATCTTACTACACTAAAATCACGAATATAGCATCCATATATGAATAATCAACGACTGAAACACTTGTTACACAAGATAGAAAAACAAAAAACAACTCACTGTAATAAAAACATTCTTATAACATAAGGAAAATTCTAAAACGACTTGAAATATTCTATAAACCACACTGATATTTATATAAACAAAACTTGTATTTTTAAAAACGACACTGTGGTTTATAAAAACACAAGTTTTATTTATAGATTATTTCAGCACAAAAAGAACTTCTAAACATAACATACCACTATTATCATTCCGGTTAATGTGATTTTCTTCCTCAAACCTGTCCTCATATACCCTATTAAGAAGTTTTTCAACTTACTACACCGCAACTTCGGAGATATTATTGTATTTTTGCACCGATTAATCGATTAAAAATTAAAGACATGTCACAGAAAATGAATGAAAATCATCTGAACGGACTGACTGACCAAGAAGTTATTGCCAGCCGTCAGAAATATGGGGAAAACTTGCTTACTCCTCCAAAACGTCCGTCTATCTGGAAACTTTATCTAGAGAAATTCCAGGACCCTGTCATCAGAGTTTTGCTGGTGGCTGCCGTTTTTTCACTTATCATATCAATTATCGAGAATGAATACGCCGAGACTATAGGTATTTTCTTCGCTATTTTCTTAGCTACAGGTATCGGATTCTATTTTGAATATGATGCCAACAAGAAGTTTGACCTTCTGAATGCTGTGGGCGAGGAAACTCCTGTCACCGTTATACGAAACGGAAAGGTAAAAGAGATTCCAAGAAAGGAAATCGTAGTCGGAGATATCGTGATTCTGAACACAGGTGACGAGATTCCTGCCGACGGAACATTGGTGGAAGCTGTTTCGCTGCAAGTGAACGAGGCTAACCTTACAGGTGAGCTTATGGTGAACAAGACCACCGACCCTGAACATTTTGACGACGAGGCTACATATCCGTCGAATGCCGTAATGCGTGGTACTACAGTTACCGACGGACACGGAACGATGAAGGTAGACCGTGTGGGTGATGCCACAGAAATCGGCAAGGTGGCTCGCCAGTCTACAGAACAGAGTGACGAAAAGACTCCGCTAAACATACAGCTGGAGAAACTTGCCAACCTTATTGGTAAGGTAGGTTTCACTATCGCAACACTTACTTTCGTGATTTTCACAAGCAAGGACCTTTATGCATATTTCACAGCCAATACAGTAGAGACTTGGGAGCAGTGGCTTGAAGTGGCTCAGATTGTACTGAAATACTTCATGATGGCTGTAACGCTGATTGTTGTAGCTGTGCCGGAAGGACTTCCTATGAGTGTGACACTGAGTCTCGCTCTGAACATGCGCCGAATGCTTAAGACCAACAACCTTGTGCGCAAGATGCATGCTTGCGAAACTATGGGTGCAATAACTGTGATTTGTACAGACAAGACCGGTACTCTTACTCAGAACCTGATGCAGGTACACGAAGCTCAGGTGGACGAATCAAATCCTGAACTCGTGGCAGAAAGCATTGCCGTAAACTCTACCGCTTTCCTTGAAGAGAAGGCCGAAGGAGAAAAGCCGTCAGGTGTGGGTAATCCTACAGAAGTCGCCCTGCTCTTGTGGCTCAACGGAAAGGGTGCCAACTATATCTCACTGCGTGAAAATGCTCATACAGTAAACCAGCTTACTTTCTCTACAGAGAGAAAATATATGGCCACACTCGTTGATTCTCCTGTAATGAACAAACGTGTTCTTTACATAAAGGGTGCGCCTGAAATAGTAATGTCGAAGTGTTCATTGAGCGACGATAAAATCAAGGCATACAACGAACAGCTTCTTGCATATCAGAACAAGGCTATGCGTACCCTTGGACTTGCATACAGAATCATTCCTGAAGGAAAATCGGAAGACTGTGCAGAGCTTGTGGCTGAAGGTGGTATGACATTCCTCGGAATATTTGCAATCAGCGACCCTATACGTCCTGACGTGCCTGATGCTGTCAAGAAATGCCAGTCGGCTGGTATCGGTGTGAAGATTGTAACCGGTGATACTCCGGGAACAGCTACCGAAATTGCCCGCCAGATAGGTTTGTGGACCGAAAATGATACAGAACGCAACCGTATAACAGGTACAGACTTTGCAGCATTGAGCGACGAAGAGGCTCTTGAAAGAGTGCTTGACATCAAGGTTATGAGCCGTGCACGCCCTATGGACAAACAGCGCCTTGTACAGTTGCTACAGCAGAAGGGTGCGGTAGTGGCAGTTACAGGCGACGGTACAAACGATGCTCCTGCCCTTAACCACGCCCAGGTTGGTCTGTCAATGGGTACAGGTACTTCTGTGGCTAAAGAAGCCAGCGACATCACTCTGCTCGACGATTCATTCCACAGTATAGCTACAGCAGTGATGTGGGGACGTTCACTTTATAAGAACATTCAGCGTTTCATCGTATTCCAGCTTACCATCAATGTGGTGGCATTGCTTAGTGTCCTCCTCGGAGCATTCTTCGGTTCTGCCCTTCCGCTTACCGTTACACAGATGCTTTGGGTGAACCTGATTATGGATACATTCGCTGCCATGGCTCTGGCATCAATTTCTCCAAGTATGGACGTTATGAACGAAAAGCCTCGCAAACGTACAGACTTCATCATCAGCAAGGCTATGCAGAAGAATATCTTCGGCACAGGTATCTGCTTCCTTATCGTACTGATGGGACTTATGGCCTATATGAACAATTCTGCAGCTGGCATGGATGTTCATAACCTGACAATATTCTTCACTGTGTTCGTGATGCTTCAGTTCTGGAATCTGTTCAATGCCAGCGTATTCGGTACAAATCATTCAATCTTCAAGGATGCCGGCCATGCGCTTGGTATGCTCAGTGTGGCACTGATAATCCTTGTAGGTCAGTTCATAATCGTTACCTTCGGTGGCAAGGTATTCCGCACAGAAGCTCTTCCGCTGATGGATTGGGTATATATCATTGCCGGAACTTCTATTGTACTCTGGATTGGCGAAATATGGAGAGGCATTAAGAGAATGAGTTCTAAATAATAGTTGACAAGGTTTTAAATATGGATTCAAAAATCAAAAATATAATATTCGACTGGGGTGGCGTTCTAATTGACGTCACCTTAGACAGATTTCTCGCCGAATGCAAGGCTGTGGGCATCTGTTTCGAGGATAAGGAAATAACCGGTACTCATAAGACAGGTTTCTTCCTTGAATATGAACTTGGAAACATCTCTGATGATGATGCCCGCAATGAATTGCGCCGCAGAGCAAACAAGGATATTTCGGATGCAGAAATAGACCGAATATGGAATACCATGATAGACAGGATTCCGGAAGAAAAGCTTGAACTGCTTTGCAGCCTAAAGGAGAAATACAACTTATATATACTGAGCAATACCAATGCCATACACTGGGACAATGTAGCACCGGCAGTGTTCAGCTACAAAGGCTTAGGTATTGATGATTTCTTCAAGAAAGTATTCCTTTCGCATGAGATGCACCTTGCAAAACCGGACACTGCCATTTATCTGAAAGCACTGTCCGAAGCAGGTATAGATGCAGAAGAAACGATGTTTATTGACGATTCAAAACTGAACTGCGATGCAGCACAATCGGTAGGTATCAATGCCGTACATTACATACCGGGAGAAGACCTCTCGCTGATTTTCAAATAATAAAAATGAAGTTTATAGAAGAATACGATAAGACCGACATAGAACCATGCGTGGCAACAATTGGATGTTTCGACGGAGTACACACCGGACACTGTTATCTGATAGAACAGGTTCGCGGTATTGCCGAAAAGAAAGGTCTGAGAAGTGCCCTTATCACCTTTCCTGTACATCCGCGCCAGGTGATGCAGGCAGACTATATGCCGGAACTGCTATCGTGTCCTGCACAAAAGACTTCCCTAATCAGTTCTCTTGATGCAGACTACTGCATAGTCCTCCCATTTACCAAAGAACTGTCGCAACTCACGGCACGCGAGTTTATGGAATTTCTGCACAGCAGATACAATGTCAGCGCATTGGTGATAGGCTACGACCATCGTTTCGGGCATAACCGCACAGAGACATTCGAGGATTATTGCCGCTACGGACAAGAACTTGAAATGTCTGTAATAAAGGCAGAACCTCTGAAATGTGCTATTACAGATACTTTCATCAGTTCGTCAGCCATAAGAAAACTGCTAAAAACAGGTGATGTGGTCACAGCAAACCGTTTCCTCGGATATAACTACTATATTGACGGTACAGTGACAGACGGACACAAGATAGGACGCAAGATAGGTTTCCCCACTGCCAATATAATTCCTTCTTGTCCGGAAAAACTTATACCGGCAAACGGAGTTTATGCCGTGCGTGTACCCATAGGCAATACTGTTTACAAGGGGATGCTGAACATTGGCAACCGCCCTACGGTAAACAACGGCAGCAATATCAGCATCGAAGTACATATCATAGACTTCAGCGATGATATATATCATCATCCCTTGAGGATTGAGTTTATCAGCAGAATAAGGCAGGAGATAAAATTTGCCTCGATGGAGGAGCTGATAGAACAGCTGGAGAAAGACAAGACGATAATATCAAAAATAGAATAATTTAAAAACAACAAATGAAGACATTCGAAGAATTAGGCGTTTCCGAAGAAATACGCAGGGCTATCGAAGAAATGGGATATGAGTATCCTATGCCCGTACAGGAAGAAGTTATACCGTATTTGCTTGGAAACGGAAATGACGTAGTGGCTCTGGCACAAACCGGAACCGGAAAAACAGCCGCATTTGGTCTGCCGCTGATACAGAAAATTAATCTTGATGAGTGTGTACCGCAAGCATTGGTGCTCTGTCCTACACGCGAACTGTGCCTGCAGATAGCAGGTGACCTTACCGACTATTCAAAATATATTTCAGATCTTAAGATATTACCTGTCTATGGAGGTTCATCCATAGAAAGTCAAATCAGAAGCTTGAAGAAAGGTGTACACATCATCGTGGCTACTCCGGGACGACTTATCGACCTTATGGAACGCAAGGTGGCACGCCTTGAGACCATCAGAGATGTAGTGATGGACGAGGCCGACGAGATGCTGAACATGGGATTCACAGAAAGTATCAATGCCATACTCGAGAAAGTGCCTGAGGACCGCAACACCTTGATGTTCTCTGCCACAATGAGCCCTGAAATATCAAGAATTGCAAAGACTTATCTGCATAATGCGAAAGAAATAACCATAGGAACAAAGAACGAGGGTAGCAAGAACGTAAACCATATAGCATACATAGTGCATGCCAAGGACAAATATCTTGCTCTGAAACGTATCGTGGACTACTATCCTCAGATTTACGGTATCATCTTCTGCCGCACACGTATAGAAACTCAGGAGATAGCCGACAAGCTGATACAGGACGGCTACAATGCCGACTCTCTTCACGGGGAACTGAGCCAGGCTCAGCGTGACCTTGTAATGCAGAAATTCCGCCAGCGTCATCTGCAGCTTCTTGTAGCTACAGACGTGGCAGCACGCGGACTTGACGTGAACGACCTTACTCACGTAATAAACTATGCCCTGCCTGATGATACTGAGAGCTATACTCACCGAAGCGGACGTACGGGTCGTGCTGGAAAGACAGGTATCTCTATCGCCATCATCAACATGCGCGAAAAGGGAAAGATGCGTGAGATAGAACGTATTATCAACAAGAAATTCACAATAGGAACACTCCCTGCAGGAAAAGAGATTTGCGAACAGCAGCTCATCAAGGTTATCGACGACATAGAGAAGGTTAAGGTGAACGAGGAAGATATAGAGGCTTTCCTCCCAAGTATCTACCGTAAGTTTGAATGGCTGAGCAAGGAAGACCTTATCAAACGTGTGGTATCAATGGAGTTCAACCGCTTCCTGGAATATTACCGCAATGCGCCTGAAATAGAACAGCCTAAGGCAAACGAGAAAGATAAATCAGACAAGCCTCGCAAAGACCGCGGCAGCGACAAGGAAAAAACTGCACGTAAGGCCGAGAAAGGTTACGCAAGACTCTTCCTCAATATGGGTAAGACTGACGGTTTCTATGCAAACCAGGTTATAGAACTGATTAACCGCAACACAAAGAAGGAACATATACAGATAGGACGTATAGACCTGATGCAGAACTTCTCATTCTTCGAGGTGGCAGAACAGCAGGCAGACATTGTTCTTAGGGCCCTGAACAAGGCTACGGTGAAAGGTAAGCGCATCATAGTAGAAATAGCAGGCGAAAATAACGGCAAAAGCGACAAGAGTGGCAAGAAACGCAACTCTGGTTCGTCAAAAGAAAAAGCTTCAAAAGAAGTTCCGGCCAAAGAAAAGAAAGATTCAAAGAAAGACAAGCCAAGCCGCGAAGAACGAGGATATACATCGGCACGCGGACCAAAGCATAAGGATGACTGGAAACAGTTTTTCATACATGACAATTCGTCTTCGAACCCTGGATTTGACGATGCAGGAATGAGCAAGAAGAAGAAAAAGAAAAAATAAAATTTAAAAGCCATATCAGGACTCATGGTCAGAGTTATGATATGGCTTTCATTCTTTTATATTTCTCCTCTACGTATAGCTTCCATCACATTGGCCGGAGCACGTTCGGCCAGAAGTTCTTTCTTCATATAGTCCATATACGGAGCCACGTGCTTGAAGAACTGGTAATATCCCTTACACAGATAGTTCAGTCCCGGTTCGCCGGTTGCGGTCTTAGCGAAACGGTTTTTAGGACAGTCACCGTTGCAGGCAAAAAGGAACTCACACTCCTTGCACTGTGTAGGCAGAGATTTCTGTTTCATCAGTCCAAACTCCTGCTGTCTTTCGCTGTACATCATCTCTACCAGAGTCTTCTGATAGATATTTCCAAGTTTATATTCAGGGAATACATAGTGGTCGCACGAATAGACATCACCGTTGAATTCCATCACACCTGCATGTCCGCAAGTCTTCGCCATAGAACATACCCCAGGCTGTTCTCCTACCCAGTTGGCAAGTGTAGAATCGAATATCTGTATGAAATACTGTCCCACATCGTTTTTCACCCACTCATCGAAAAGTTTACAGAGAAAATTTCCCCATTGTTCGGGTGTTACAGAAAAGTCTGCCAGTTTATCTTCCTCCTGCATAGGCGATGCCAGATGTCGACCGTCATTATGCTTGAATATTCTTTCTACGATTGGAGCAAACTGGATATAGTGGCAGCCTATTGACTTGAAAAAATTATAGAATTCTACCGGATAATCGGCATTATAGTCGTTCACCACAGCCATAGCATTCCACTCCACTCCGTGTTTATTCAGAAGCTCTATACCCCTCATAACCTTCACGAATGAAGGCAATCCCTGTTTGTTTCGGCGATATTCATCGTGAAATTCCTGAGGTCCGTCAATAGACACTCCTACGAGCCAGTTGTTTTCCTTGAAGAACTGACACCATTCATCGGTAAGAAGGGTACCGTTTGTCTGAATACAGTTGTCTATTGTTCTTCCACCTGCATACTGTTTCTGCAATTCTACAGCTTTCTTATAAAAACTGAGCGGACGCATCAGTGTCTCTCCTCCATGCCATGTGAAGAGAACCTGCGGCATAGTCTGCGAGCCAATATACTCTTTAATGAAGCGTTCCAGAAGTTCGTCACTCATGACATGTTTTGAAGTATCCTTGTACAAATTTGATTTTTCAAGGTAATAGCAATAATCGCAAGCCAAATTACATACCGCCCCAACAGGTTTTGTCATCACATACAGCGGTTTGGCAAAAGGTGCAAAAGTTTGTTTCATGGTGTATTAATATATTTTTTTCTTTCGAATACAAAGGAAAGTAAATATGATTGTATGTGCAAATAAACAACCATAAAAGATTATTCCGATAAATCCTTCTTTATCTCTTCCAACAACCCCTGACAAGCATCTTCCAGTATATCCAATACATTTTCGAAACCTTGTGCTCCGCCATAGTAAGGGTCTGGAACGTAATCTACCACCTTGGTACGACAGTAATCTGTCATGCGGCCAATCTTCTTTTCCGATTCAATATCCGGAGCCATATCGCGAAGGTTTGCTATATTGCGGTCGTCCATTCCAAGAATGAGGTCGAAATTATAGAAATCCTCGGTACATACAGGACGCGACAGATGTGTAAGTCGGTAACCTCTGCGTGCTGCATGCATACGCATACGTTCGTCGGGCAACTCGCCACGGTGATATGAACTTGTTCCGGCAGAATCTACTTCCACCTCCTTATCAAGACCTTCTTTTCTCAAAAGGGTACGCATAATTTCGTCTGCAGTTGCAGAACGGCATATATTGCCGAGACACACGAATAGTATTTTCATTTTGCTATATACTGTTTAAATCGTTCTACATCGGTATTCATTATCAGTTCTTCAGGAAACTCTGTTTCTGCCAGCAACTGCATGGCATAGCCATACTCAGCTATATCAAACGATATATGCGCATCGCTTCCTAGAATGACCGGTACTTCATATTTCTTGCACAATCGAAGTATTTCAAGATTGTTGCCTCTTGCTTCCGGCTTGTTACGGCATGGTTTAAGTGAACTGTTGTTTATTTCCAGAAGAGTGTGATGCTCTTTAGATGCCAGCACTATAGGTTCGAAATCAAGGCATGCTGTCCCATCCCCCGGATGACTTATGATATTTATGTATGGATTCGAAATAACATTTATCATACCCTGAGTATTCTGTTCCTTAGTGCCGTGAGTATAACACAGCGAATGTATTCCGGCTATACGGAGATCAAGCATGCGGAGATAGAACTCGTCCATGTCGATATTGCCATTGAAATCGGTTATGTTTATCTCCGCTCCAAGAAGAAGTTCTATGCCATACATTTGTCTAGGCACGACATGAAGATTACGGAAATAAATAGGGTCACACGTTCCGGGAATACCTGACGAATGTTCTGTTATTCCCAATAACTTCAGTCCCTTTGCAGCTGCAGCCTGCGCCATCTCCTGTAATGTACTGAAGGCATGTCCGCTTGCTATGGTATGGGTATGTACGTCTAATTCTATATTCATACTTTTAAGTTGTTAGTTCTCAGTTGTTAGTTAATATTAGATAACTAGTTGACGAGTTGACAAGTTGACGAGGTTTGCCATCCGGATGGAACCAACGGTCAGCGAAGCTAAAACCTTGTTAACTTGTAACTGATACCTTGTCAACTCTAATACGGATCTACATCATAATACACCATCAACGACTTGAAACGTTCATCCTCTATTATTGCTCGCTGCACCTGTTGGAGATATGTACGAATCTTCGACATTGATGCCTGTTGTTCTACTTTTATCACTATCTTCTTGATAAACAATGTCTGTATTCGCCCCACCGGTGGACGGTCCGGACCAAGTATACGGTCGCCAAGTCCGTTTCGCAGATATGCTGCCATACAGTCGGCTGCCTTCTCAAGCACATCTTCCTTACGATGCTTGAGATACACATATATCAGTCTGTGGAACGGAGGATAGCGAAACATACTTCGTTCGGCACACTGCTCATCATACAGGGCATTGTAATCATTGGTCACCACCTGATGTATTAGCGGAATATCCGGTGATTTGGTCTGAAGCACTACCAGACCGCGCTTGTTCTTGCGTCCTGCCCTACCTGACACCTGAGCCATGAGCTGGAATGCTCTCTCGTACGAACGGAAATCGGGATAGTTAAGCATGGAATCGGCATTCAGAATTCCCACAACACTCACCCTGTCGAAATCAAGCCCCTTGGAAACCATTTGTGTTCCAATAAGTATATCTGTCCTTCCTTCCTGGAAATCGTTGATTATTCTTTCATATGCAGTACGCGTACGGGTGGTATCCATGTCCATACGTGCAACTGTGGCATCTGGGAATATCTGTTTAATATCGTCCTCAACCTTTTCTGTACCGAAACCGCGGTTCACTAGTTCCACCCCGCCACAAGCTGGACATGATTTGGGCACACTGTATGTATATCCGCAGTAATGACACGTCAACTGATTGAGTCCTTTATGATATGTAAGACTCACATCGCAGTTCTTGCATTTTGGCACCCAACCGCACGTGCGGCATTCTATCATCGGGGCAAATCCGCGACGGTTCTGAAAAAGGATTATCTGTTCCTTGTTCTCAAGTGCTTCCCTCATCTTCTGCAAAAGGAAAGGCGAAAAATGTCCCGACATGCGTCTTTTGCGTGCCAGCTCCTTGATGTCCACCACCTCTATCTCCGGCAGCTGTATCTGCTGGTATCTTTCCTTCATCTCTACCAGTGAATACTTTCCGTGAATAGCATTATAATATGACTCCATACTCGGAGTAGCTGTACCGAGAAGGGTTTTAGCTCCATAGAGCGATGCAAGCATTATTGCAGCGCTTCGGGCATGATATCGCGGCGCCGGGTCCTGCTGTTTATACGATGTTTCGTGCTCCTCGTCCACTATTACCAGTCCGAGTCTGCGAAAAGGAAGAAAGACTGACGAGCGTACGCCAAGTATTACATCATAGTCATTTTCTGTAAGCTGTTTTTGCCATATCTCCACACGTTCAGCATCCGGGAACCTTGAATGATATACACCAAGGCGTGAACCGAAAATTCTCTTCAATCGTTCGGTTATCTGCGTGGTAAGAGCAATCTCAGGAAGTAGATAAAGCACCTGTTTTCCTGCCTTTATTACTTCTTCTATCAGATGGATATATACCTCAGTCTTTCCGCTGGCAGTAACTCCATGAAGAAGACAGATGTTTTTCTGATGAAATGACGACATTATGGAAAGGAAAGCTCTTTGCTGTATTTCATTAAGCGGATTCAATGGGACAGTCTCTGTCTTTCCTGCAGTTAGACGTCCTATCTCGTAGTTATAAGTTTCGAATATATGTTTGTCTATAAGACCGTTCAGAATTGATGCCGATGCACCAGAAGCTTCCAATAGTGTCTTCTTTGAGACTTCAGTCAGAAGTTTTCCTTCCTGCATCCAACCGGACAGTTCTATATATTTCATCAGCAGAGCAAGCTGCTTGGGAGCACGCGTCAAAAGGTCAAACTGTTTCTGAAGTATAGCCTCATCGCGCATGCCATCCTGCAATCGTACACGGACTTCTGTCTTAGGCTTATAGTTTCGTTTCAACTCTTCCTTAACTCGTATGGCATCCTTCTCCATCAGTGATTTTATTGCCGGAAGAATGTTCTTTATATTTCCTGCTCGCTCTATCTGGGTGATACACTGCTCTGTGTCTACACTCAGAATGTCAAGTATACGTTGCTCTTTAGGCGAGAGTGGTTCATCTGCCACAAAATCCGGATTATATTCCACCACTGTTTCACTCTCCAATTTCATCCCGGACGGGAGTGCAGCCTTATAAACATCGCCAAGCGTACACAGATAATATTCTGCCACCCACTTCCAGAAAGCCAACTGGCGTTCCAGCATTACAGGTGTCTTGTCCAGTACTTCGGATATATCTTTTGTTTCGTATTCTTCCGGTGCCGAATAGTGTATCTTCACCACTATGGCCGTGTAATATTTCTTGACTCCGAAAGGGACTACCACACGACACCCCATCTCCACCTGGTCTTCAAGCGACTCAGGCAAAGAATATGTAAACGTATTCGCTATGGGAAGCGGCACTATGACATCTACGTACTTTTTCATATCGCAAAGGTACAAAAAAGGACATGTCGTTGTCTACAAATATTCCCAAACTTTTATAGCTTTGCAGAACTTTAAGTCAACGAAGTTAAACAAATTTTTATACAGGATGAAAAAATATAAAATAGGTATTATCGGTTGCGGACATATAGCCGAGAAAATGGCTGTCACCATAAACGGAATGCAGGAAACGGAAAGCTATGCAGTGGCATCAAGAAGTATCGAGAAAGCCCAGGCATTTGCTACAAAATGGAATTTCAGCAAGGCTTACGGAAGCTATGAAGAATTGGTTGCCGACAGTGAAATTGATTTGGTTTATATTGCCACACCACACTCACATCATTACGAGCATGCACATCTGTGCATAATGAACGGCAAACCTGTATTATGCGAAAAATCATTTACTGCGAATGCGCGTCAGGCCGAAGAACTTATCCGTCTGGCTGAAGAAAAGAATGTATTCATAACCGAGGCCATTTGGACACGTTACATGCCTCTGTCTGTAAAAATGAAGGAACTGCTGGACGAAGGAGTGATAGGGAAGCCATACACTCTGTCTGCAAATCTTGGATATGTGATTGCCGACAAAGACAGAATAGCAAAACCGGAACTAGCCGGCGGTGCACTATTAGACATCGGTGTATATACTCTGAACTTTGCTGCAATGGCTTTCGGAAGTGATATAAAGGAGGTACACTCAGCATGCCAGATAACAGATACCGGAGTAGATGGACAGGAAAATATCACACTGTTCTATAACGACGGCAAGATGGCATCTCTGCAAGCATCTGTTTATGCCCAGACTGACAGAATGGGAGTTATATCAGGCGACAAAGGTTTTATGGTGATAGAAAATATCAACAATCCTGAATGCATAAAGATTTTCGACACAGACTATAATCTGAAAGCAGAATACAAGGCCCCGAAACAGATTACCGGTTTCGAATATCAGGTAAGAGCATCAATTGAAGCTATCGAAAATGGATGGAAGGAATCGCCTTACATGCCTCACAAGGAAACTATAAGAATAATGCATCAGATGGATGCACTACGAAAAGAATGGGGAGTAAAATATCCTTGGGATTAATTGGGAAATGCCACAAACTTACAATCCGGTTTGTGGCATTTTCTGATTTTATCAGTCTGTGTATAAGACACTCAGTTTATACTTAATTTCTCTTCTATAGGATCCTTATATTGAGCCTGAAGTTTTCTGAGTTCCTTCATCAGGTATTCAGTAATCTGCTCATATCCTTCTTCGCCATAAAGATTATTCATTTCCTTAGGATCTTCCTGCAAGTCATACAGTTCCCATGAATCAATATCATTATAGAAATGAATAAGTTTGTATCTTTCGGTACGGACGCCATAATGACGTTTCACCATGTGTTCGGCAGGATATTCATAAAAATGATAATAAAGAGACTTCCGCCAGTCTGAAGGTTTTTCACCTTTCAACAGAGGCAACAACGATACACCTTGTATATCTTCAGGAATTTCTGCTCCTGCCAATTCAAGAAACGTAGGCGCATAATCTATATTCTGCACCATCTGAGGGATATCACCCTTTGCCTTAGTCTTGAAATCATCAGGAATACGCATTACAAGCGGAGTACGCATAGACTCTTCATACATGAAACGCTTGTCGAACCATCCGTGTTCACCCATATAGAAGCCTTGGTCTGAAGTATAAACCACAAGAGTATTCTTCAGCAATCCCTTCTGTTCAAGATAGTCAAGCAACTGTCCTACACTGTCATCGAATGATTTAAGCACCTTGGCATAGTCGCGCATATACCTCTGGTATTTCCATTCAGCAAGCTCTTTTTCTGTTCTGTTCTTACTGTAGAATTCATCAATGAGAGGCTGATAGAAATCATCGTACACTCTACGGTCGTCAGGGTCAAGCCTGCCTATCATAGATTCGTATGCAAACTTCAGACGACTATTTCTATCGGCACGATACATCTTCGTATCATACATTATATCCATATCTTTCAGGATACTCATCTCCTGTGTCTTTGCAGCTTCCCTACCCTTGTAGTTATCGTAGAAATTATCCGGCATTTCAAAGGTCTTATCCTCATAAAGCGACAGATATTTCAGTTCAGGCAACCAATTGCGATGACATGCCTTATGATGTACGAACAGGCAGAAAGGTTTTTCCTTGTCTCTCTGATTTTCAAGCCAGCTGATACTTTTTTCAGTAATGATATTCGTAAGATACCCTTTTTCCTTAATAGTGTCATTGCCCATCTTGATAAATAGAGGATTATAATAATCGCCCTGTCCAGGCAGTATTTCCCAATAGTCAAAACCGGTAGGCAAGCTTCCCAAATGCCACTTGCCGATTATCGCTGTCTGATATCCTGCTTTCTGCAGGAGTTTAGGCATAGTCTGCTGTGAACCGTCAAAAACACAAGTAGTATTATCATAGAAACCATTGGCATGACTATGTTTTCCCGTTAGCATACAGGCACGGCTCGGTCCGCTAAGCGAGTTGGCAACAAAGCTGTTGGTAAACTTCACACCCTCCGTTGCAATACGGTCAAGATTAGGAGTTTCTACGTAACGATTATCATAACAGCTCATCATCTGCGATGTATGATCGTCAGTCATTATATATACGATATTGTAGTGCTGTTCCTTTTTACCATCGGAACATGAGGTTGCTGCAACCATTACAGCTGTTCCTGCTATATAAACCGGTAATCTGCTATATAAGATGTTCATGATATGAATTAAAAGTTAAAAATTAAAAGTTACAAATTCCATGTTTCATCCGGGAACGGAATAACTTCTCCGGTAGCTTTCATCGACGGTCTTTGTGCATCTCTCTCCCTAAGATAATCGGATAACTCTGCTGCCAGTTGTCTGACCTTTTCAGGCATCTTCTTTGCCAAGTCATTCTGTTCGCCTATATCCTCTCTGATATTAAACAGGCGCAACGCGCCGGTTTCCCATGTATATATCAGATGATAATCACCTTTAAGGATTGCAGAGTATGCCCCATACCCTTCTTCTTTATTCTGTGTTTCTCCCCACAGATTAGGGAAATGCCATACCACAGCCTTATCCTTATCTGTGACTTTTCCTTTTCTAAGAGCTTTGACGAAACTCTTGCCGTCTATTTTCTGCAGCGTGTTATACTTCTTTACGCCCGCCATTTCAAGGATAGTAGGAAAGAAATCCTCTATGATAACCTTCTGTTCGCATTCAGTACCCGGTTTTGTCACCCCAGGCCAGTACACAATCATCGGCTCTTTTACACCTCCCATAAAGGCAGAACCTTTTCCTGCACGAGCAGGGTAATTCTGATCTCGGTTTTCCACTCCCTGACGGACATTATTAAGCCCCTGTCCACCATTATCAGACATAAACAACAGAATAGTATTCGAGGCTACCTCCGGATTCTGTTCCAGATAATCCATAATATCGCCAAGGCTCTTGTCCATACCTTCGACTAGCGCAGCATATCTTGCCTCATTTTCATTTAATCCTGATTTCAGTTGTTCGTCATATTTACCTCTGTATTTTCCTGTAAAACGCTTATCCTCATCATGCGGGCCATGAACTGCATAATGCGACATATACAAATAGAACGGCTTGTTCATCTTTACACACTCCTTCATTTCCCTTATAGCTTCAACGGTGAGAGCCTCTGTAAGGAATATGTCCTGCCCATAGTACTTATCAAGTCCCTGAACAGCGAAGCGGGTTCCTTCACCAAAATTCCTTGTGCCAAGATAGCTGCCCGGTGCCCCGTTTGGGCCTCCGGCAATATTCACATCAAACCCCATTGTAGAAGGATCCGCACCCGGAGTAGTTCTTGCCCCGAAATGTGCCTTACCGCAATGTATGGTTCTGTAACCATTATCTTTAAGAATCTGCGGCAGTGGAGTTATGGCGGTAGCATTATTTATCTTACCCTCCTCCTCTGCCGGCTGTATGCCGTTGAAATTCCACTCCGGCAATTCTATCACGTTACTAGTCTGGTCGGTTTTCTGATTCAGTTCCAACGTCCAGTTAGTAACACGATGTCTTGAAGCATTCATCCCTGACATCAGACTACACCTCGTAGGAGACGAGATTGCGCAAGCATATGCCTGTGTAAATTTCACTCCCATTTTAGCCATTCTCACCATATTCGGTGTATTAAATCGCTTGTTAAGTGGTGTCTGTTCATTATTATGAAACGGAACGGAAGTATCCTGCCATCCCATATCATCTACCAGGAACATTATAATATTCGGCTGCCTCTGCTGCGCCACAGCAGATATGACAAAGAGTCCACACGACAATGTAGTAATTGTAATTTTTTTCATGGTATTGTTCATAACTATTTAATAACACTGACTCCTATCTCGTTAATGTTGACCACTGCAGGTTTTCCATTTACAGAAACTGCGTCAAGACGTATAAATCTCACTCCTTTGGCTCCATCCAAGGATACGGTCTGAGGTATCGGATTATTCATAATATTACTGAACTCACTATTCTTTTTCAGAGTTTTCCAGCTCTTTCCATCCTCACTGACAGCAAATGAATACTTGAACGCCATGTCCGGTCTAGCTTCAGCATTGTATGGAGCATATGTAAATGCAGAAAGCGAAACTTTAGTTCCGAAATCGACTACAAACGGACTCTTAGAAACGACTTTCCAGGTATTACGTGGCAGAGTGTTCCACTCCTGATTTCCAGTTTCTTCTTCAAGTGGTCTGGCATAATATGCAGCGACATTACATATATTGGCATCATTTCTTGAATCTGTGATTGTAATACTTATCTTTTCCGCTTTCACTGAAGGGAATCTGAACATTCTCTTATACCCTACAGTTGTACCTTGCGCAACATTCTTCCATTGTCCGTCTGTCAATACATCTATATTTACGCCTTCCACTCTCTGTCCCTTGGTTATATCCTCCTGAAGCATTATCACATTGATTTCAGAATTCTTTTGCAGTGTATATTCCTTACGTTCACCATGTGCAGCTTTCCAGACTCCATTTCCGTCGACAACCTTATTCTCAGCAAAAGCCTCGTCCAGATAAGCCTTGAATTCCTTCAGCCTGCTCACGTCAGCATCATTTATACGTCCTCTGGTATCAGGAGGAATATTAAGAAGCAAAACAGAGTTATAACCCACAGACTGGAAATAAATATCAGTAAGATGTTTTAGAGATTTCACTTTGCTGTCCTCATTCTGATGATAGAACCATCCCGGACGAATAGACACATCTACCTCCGACGGATACCAGAACAATTCCTTTGCCTTAGAAAGCATATCTCTTCCGCCCAAATCTTTCGACATATTATTTATACCCAAAGCTTTATTGTTCTCCTCAGCACGTGCATATACTCCCGGAGTAAGGACAGTGGCACTCCATTCTGTATCACGCCCCAACCCTTTTTCATTGCCTACCCAACGTACATCGTCACCCATAATAGCTGTAACAGCATTGGGCTGCAAAGTACGTATTGTAGAATAAAAAGCATCCCAGTCATAAACCTGCTTCTTTCCGTTCGGACCTTCACCATTAGCACCATCAAACCATACCTCATGTACTTCACCATAATTGGTCAATAATTCTGTCAGTTGTTCTATGAAGAATTTATTATATGCCGGCGAATCACCATAGCATTCAGCATTTCTGTCCCATGGAGAAAGATAGACACCGAATTTCATACCATATTTATCACAGGCATCACGCAGTTCCTTCACTACATCACCCTTACCGTCTTTCCATGCAGACGAAGCAACGGAGTGTCTTGTTGTTTTGGTAGGCCACAGACAAAAGCCGTCATGATGTTTTGCTGTCAATATAACCATTCTGAAGCCGGCTTCCTTGAGAGTACGCACCCACTGTTCCGCATCCAATTCAGTGGGGTTAAACAAAGCAGGATCTTCCTTTCCGTCACCCCATTCACGTCCAGTAAATGTGTTTATTCCGAAATGAAGAAAAGCAGTCAGCTCCATTTTCTGCCATTCCAGCTGTTGTGGTGTAGGAATCAGGCGAGATGCCATATCAACTTTCTGTTCTATTGTTATACCTTCCGGAAATTCCAGATGTTTAACATAGTATTCTTCTTGTGTTACACACGACGAGAAATAGAATACAGAGCCTGACACTATGGCCCTAATTAAAAATTTAAGGTTCATACTTTATAACATTAAGTGATTTTCAAAGATATCGGCCTGCAAGAGCAAGTCCATAAAAATTATATTGTCAATTTAAGGTTACTATTTACTTTTCTTGAATTATTTGACAAATATATAAAACTAATTCAAGAAAACAGATATAAATATTATTACAACACAATTGAAAAAACTAAAAAAATCATACTATATCTTTCATTAAAGACCTGATATTGCATTACTTCTTCTGATAAACCCAACAATACATACAAAATACCTTATTATATATAAAAAAAGAACTCAACCATTGTTTATCCATTTGTTGAGTTCTTTTATATTCTAAATGTTTACCAGACTACTATAATATCGGTACATCCACCATTTCACCGTCTTCCCATCCCTGTATTTCTATTCCTACAGTTATACCTGTTGTTGTCTTTTTCAGATTGAAAATACAGTAGCTGCCTGCCTTGAAGCTTTTCAGTGTCTGACTTGCCGCCATAGGAATATAAGCAATGAATTCACCTTTGTCTGTCACAGCCTTAACCATCAATTGCGATGATGAGAAATCACCCGTAGGAAGAACAGGAAGGTAAGCCTTCTGCATCTCAAGAGATGTTATCTGCATACCGTCGCCATCAAATCCCATAGTTACATATGCAGAAGGGGTACCATCGGCCACAACTTCAGTCTGACTTTGAGGATTAAATGATGCTGACGAATAAAAAACGGCCTTACCATCGACTGTTGACATTTCTAAGGACTTCAGATTGAATGTCTCATCAGTACTGTTAGTCACCTTGAATATTATTAATGATGTAAGATGCTTGAACACTACTCCTTTAAGTACATTACCACCGTCTTCGTTTTGTACAGGAGGTGCATACATCGGTCTGAACTGTCCCAAGTGACGAGAATCATCTGCCGCAGCCTGATATATAGTTCCATCAACAGGTACATTCAACTGAACTTCACCATTCGCTCCAACTTCCATAGGAGGATATATACCGTAATAGTAGTTTGTCTCAACTCTTTTGCCTTCGTATTCAAAATTACCACTTCCCATTGAAGGGCCTCCTACCAACGAGAAATCGCATGCCGCTACATCATCAGAATTGCTTCCAACCATCATTCTAACCTTATCGCCTTCATCCCATCTTACCTGAAGGTGACCGCCATTGGCTGATAAGCTTTCATCTACAGATGCCCTACTCTTTCCTGACAAGTCTGAAACAGTCATCAGCATCTTAAAACTTGTATTATCCGTATTACCTTCTACATTGCCCGATGAATCTTCATCCATGAGAGCATTCTCAATCTCATCCTTTGTACATGAAGAGAAGCCCAAAAGCAATACTATCAGAACAAATATCTTATCCATCTTATTCATAATATAAATCACCATTCTCCCATGAAGCTATCACCTTCTGTATCAAAAACTCCTTCGTTTACCTGTATACTGCTTGCACACAATATCCCTTCAGAAGAAATCTCTATACATTCACACACAGGAGCTAAATAAGTCTCTTTTACTTCAACCATATTAAATTCTTTTTTCATAAAAACTATACCTATAAAATTATTACACTGACTATAATACAACATGCTTAATAGATTTGTTCATTATTAAAGATGAGAATTTTACTTTTTACGTCTTTTTTGATTTAAATCAACAAAAAACGATAATAAAAAAATGTTTTATTCACTTTTAAATACATCTTTAATTGCATACCCCAATAATAATCCCCTGAATGCCGACATTTTACGGTCAACAAACAGGGGAGAGATATTTTTTATATAAATTCTATATCAGAACATATAGGCCAATGAAATCTGCCATGAGTTTTTACGGAAATTTGGGATAATATTATCAGGATCATCTGCATATTTAGCAGTCATCTTGCTTGCTCCTATGTTATAATTAACTCCCAACTGAAAATGTCTTAATAACTTTAAACCAGCTCCAACATTTACACTTACCGCACATTTCTTACTCTGCAATACGGCATCAACACCATTGTCAAGATTAAATCCAAACTGAGGACCTACTGCTGCAAAGACTCCAAAAGTACTGCCTAAGCCTACAGTCCATTTCAAATTAACCGGAACCTCTATTGATTTAATTTTATCAGCCTCAGTACCTTCAAACTTGACACCTGACTGTGAATAAAGTGCCGCCACATCTACCCCCAAACCTATTAGCGGAATTGTAGCCTCCAACATAGGACCAACAAAAAATCCTGTAGCATTGTCGCCTACCTCAGTAGTTACTTTAGACATATCAACACCACCTTTAAGTCCAAATCTAAGCTGCGCCTGTGCCGGGATAGCTATAATCAAGCACATAATAACTGCTAATGTTGAAACAAGTTTTCTCATGATTGTTCTATTTTTTAAATTAACAATGGCAAAAATAATGTTTTTATATCAAAATACAAGCTTTTTCTTAAGATTTTACATACTCATAGATAAGTATCACAACTAGTTTTTTACCATTATTGTAACAGTTAATATGTCATGAAAGAACAAAAAACGCTGAACAAGGCTTAAATACCATTCAAAACAGTATTTAACCATTGTTCAGCGAATATAAAACAATTTATAAATAAAAATTATTACTTATTAAGTTTCCATGTAAATCCATCTTTGGTATCCTTGACTTCAAATCCCAAAGCTGCCAGGTTATCGCGTATTTTGTCGCTTGTAGCCCAATCCTTATTGGCTTTGGCTATCATACGCTGTTCGAGCAACATATCAACAACCTTACCATAAGCTTCTTCACGTGCTGCATTGTTTTCGGCATCAGCCTTAAGACCAAGAATATCGAACACAAACATGTTGAAAACCTGTTTCAATTCTTCAAGGTCGGCTTCGCTTATTGTAGCCTTCTTGTCAATTACAGTATTTATCATACGTGTAGCATCGAAAAGATGTGAAATTACTATAGGAGTATTGAGGTCGTCGTTCATTGCATCGTAACATTTCTCACGAAGTCCTGACGGTTCGATACCACTTGTAGCCTTAGCAGGAGTGATGCGCTCAAGATTCTTCACACCCTCCATCAATCGTTCAAGACCTTTCTCGGCTGCCTGAAGTGCTTCATTGCTGAAATCGACAGTACTGCGATAATGTGCCTGAAGGATAAAGAAACGGATTGTCATAGGCGAATATGCCTGTGCCAGTAACTTGTTGCTACCTGTGAAGAACTCGTCAAGAGTTATGAAGTTGCCCAATGACTTACCCATCTTCTGACCGTTGATGGTAATCATATTGTTGTGCATCCAGTAGCGTACCATATCGTGTCCCTGCGAAGCCACACTCTGCGCTATCTCACATTCATGATGAGGGAACACAAGGTCCATGCCTCCACCGTGAATATCAAATGTCTCGCCCAGGTATTTCTTACCCATTGCAGTACACTCACAGTGCCATCCAGGGAAACCATCGCTCCATGGCGAAGGCCAGCGCATGATATGTTCAGGCTGTGCACACTTCCAAAGCGCAAAATCGGCAGGATTATGTTTCTCCTGCTGGCCGTCCAGTTCGCGGGTAGTATTCAGTACATCGTCAAGATTTCTACCCGACAATTTTCCGTAGTGATGGTCCTTATTGTATTTTGCCACATCGAAATATACAGAACCCTGGCTTTCATAAGCATATCCGTTCTTAAGGATTTCCTCTACCAGCTGTATCTGCTCTATGATATGTCCCGAAGCATGAGGTTCGATGCTTGGAGGAAGAACGTTAAGAGCCTCCATAGCCTTATGGTAGCGATTCAGATAATACTGTACCACTTCCATTGGTTCAAGCTGTTCCAGGCGTGCTTTCTTTGCAATCTTGTCTTCACCATCATCTGCATCATGCTCAAGATGACCTACATCAGTAATATTACGTACATAGCGTACTTTATATCCAAGATGAGTGAGGTAACGGAAAAGGATATCGAAAGTAATTGCCGGACGTGCATGTCCCAAGTGGGCATCGCCATACACGGTTGGCCCGCACACATACATACCCACATGAGGTGCATGAGCCGGTTTGAAAAGTTCTTTCGAACGGCTCAGTGTATTATAGATTAATAGTTTATTTTCCATAATGCATTATAATTACGTTAGACCGCAAAGTTATAAATAAATTCCATGACGGACATAAACTACCGGTAATTTTCTTTCAATATATAAATATAAAGCACTGTTTTACTTCACGATAACCACTCCTCCTTCAGGTTGCAACACTACCGGAACAGACGATGTTCTCTTAATCTTCAGTACCTCTTTCTGAGGTTCACGCTTTTTATTATCGTAATAATATGTACATTCGTCACCGTCGGAAAGCATGGAAAGGTTGAGTTCAAGCTTCAAAGGTTCCTTTAGTGCACTTACACCAACAATATACCATTTGTCATTATGACGGCGTGCCAGGACACAATACTTGCCAGGATAGCCGTCAATGAATCTTGTCTCGTCCCATGTTGTAGGAACTTCCTTCATAAACTCTATCATAGATGCAGGAGCATCATACAGATTATTAGGAGTTATAGCAAAGTTCTGGATTGGGTTCTGGAACAATACGGCAGTGGCAATCTGGAAGACATCTGTTGTTCTGCGATATGTTCCTCCATCATTTGTCTTGTTCAATCTCTTGTTCAGAATTGTACCGCCAAATTCCATACTTCCTATGGTATTACGTATGAATGGATGAAGGGTAGCATTAAACGCCTCGTTATCATCAGCATGCTGACTGAAAATCAGATTCTCGGATGCCAGCACAGCTTCACTGCCCACATAATTAGGATACATACGTTCCCATCCGCGCGGAATAGTACAACCGTGGAATATTATCATGAGTCCATGATCATTCGCATCGCTCAAGATATCCTCGTAAAGCCCCATCATCTGCTGTTTGTCACTACCGAAGAAATCTACCTTCAAACCTTTCACACCACATTTCTGCAACCATTTCATCTCACGCTTGCGGTCTACAGAATTACTCATGCACTGTTTTGCACACTGCGGAGCATCATTCCAGTATCCGTTTGAGTTATACCATACGAATACTCCTACACCTTTACTCTTGGCATATTTGAAAAGCTCTTCCATGCGTTCACGACCTATGTTTGTTTCCCATCCGCCGTCTATCAATGTATATTCATATCCCATCTGCGCAGCCAGGTCAATGAATTTTATCTGATCCTCGTAATTGATACTTGGGTCCTGCCATACAATCCAGCTCCATGTAGAACGTCCGAACTTATATTCCTGTGAAGGTTCGTATAATGGTTCTACCACATCAAAGGGAACAGTGGTCTCTACAATAGGTTTCAGATTATCGCCTACTGTTATGGTGCGCCACGGTGTTTCTCCCGGAAGTGCAAGTCCCGGAGTAGATGTACCCAGCCCGTTCAGTTCACCCTCATTAGGAAAAGCAATAGTATAAAGTCCTGATGCTGTAGCATCACTCAGATGAGAAGCACAGTATTTACTCCTCACACCTGTCTCCGACACCAAGGCCCAATTGTCGCCAACATGGAAAAGGCATGGGAATGTATATCCTTCACCATACTGCGATGTGGTAGCGATAGGAGCATCAGCCTTATATTCCTCTTCATAACTTGGTTTGGTTCTTTTCCACCCTACCATCGGGTCGCTCTGAGGACATATAAATGTGGTAGTACTTTCAGGGAAGTCGAAACCGGTAGCTTCGGATTTTATCACTATGGAAGCTGTCTCGCCATACTGTGGCATTTCATATCGGAAAGCTATATCATTGTTGCTTACCCTGAAAACCACATCGTATGAATGCTTATCGGCATTTACCAATGTAACCTTAAGTTCATTTGCATTATAGTCCACAAATGACTGTTTTATTCTGTCCTGAACATAAGTTTTCTTTATAGTAGACGATTCTTGTCCCTGAAATGAAACATTTGTACTGAAATCACCGATGTTAGTTACAAATCCCAAAGGCGAATCTTCAAGTACAACATTATTCTTATAAGTCACTGTGTAAAGCGGCTTACCTTGTTTAACGGATACGTCAACTTTCAAGTTTCCGTCAGGTCCTGTCACTGTGGCTTGCTGAGCCGATGCAATAGAAAAAGATAGTGCAAATGCACAAAATAAAAGATGTTTGTTCATAAGTATTTTGGTTAGTTACTGAAAAATTTGCAGGCATTTTCTGGTGCTGACTATAGTCGGCAGTGCTACACACTATAGTCGGCAATGCTACCTACTGCAGTCAGCAGTGATGCCCACTGTAGTCGGCACCAGAATTTATCGTGTCGTTCATGATTTATCACATCAATTTTTGCTTATTAGACTTAAACTTAAACTGACTTCATAAATCTATATGCAAAGATAAAAGCAAACAAATATATTGTAATAACTACACTTAACCGTATAACATAATTTAACGGTACAATCAGAAGATAATATCAGGCCATCCGTCTGATGTCCATTTTATCTCACGGATAATCAGTTTAGGCGCCCCGTCTTCTTTTACTGAATATGCATGTGCTATGAAGTATGACTTACCGTCAAACTCATATGCTGCACAATGACCGATTCCCGCCCAATCTTTGTTACCTTTCACCAATATTGTTCCTCCACCATGTTCCATGGATTTACCGTCACGGTCAAGATACGGACCGCATACATTCCTAGAACGACCTACAGCGACTTTATAATCACTTTGCAGACCACGACAGCAATAATCGAACGAAACAAACAAATAATAATATCCGCCATGCTTCATTATGAACGGAGCCTCAACAGCACCATCGCCGGCATCCTCGGCTTTCACATTGACCGAGCGCTGACGACGTGATATAGAATACCATTCCTGAGGTTCAGCTACTGCATTAAGGTCACCTGTAAGACGTACCAGTTTTATTCCATCCCAAAAAGAACCGAAAGACATCCACGGAGTGCCTTTCTCATCTATAATTATATTAGGGTCTATGGCATTCCACGAATCACGGTTTGGAACAGACTGTATCACCATTCCATGATCTGTCCACTCAAAACGAGGGTCTTCTCTATCAAGAGTCGGAGTTGTGGCATGTCCTATAGCAGAGGTATTCTTTCCAAATGCAGAACATGAATAGAAGATATGATACAATCCATTGTGATAAATAACATCGGGTGCCCATGTGTGACCTTTATATCCGTCAATCAATTCGACAGCCCATTTCGGTGCATCTTCAAAAACAGGAGGCTCAAATTTCCAGTTATTCATGTCTTTCGATGACATAACACTTATTCCCTGCCCCGTGGCAAAGAGATAATATGTATTATTTTCTTTTATCATCACAGGGTCGTGGGTCATTACATTATCGGTAGTAATAACAGAAGGTCTATTCTGCTGAGAGTATACATCTCCTGTGGCAACAGCCATAGACATGAGAGCTAATAATGCTATATGTTTCATGATTTTCTCAAATTATTAAATTACGATTCACAAAAACATGATGAAATTCCATTTCCGCAAAGGAGTGAAATTTAAAAATGGGTAATTCTGCAAGCAAAATCACCCATTCTCTATTTTATATTTCTTTACTTCTTTGGTATACAGAGCTGTTATACTAATTTATTTACTTTTTTGCCCCAATATGTCTTATTGTTTGTTCCATATCCGGCATAAACAATCGTATGAGTTCTAGGTGAAGCCTCCCAGTCTGTTTCACGTTGCAGATACACCTCAACACCGTTGCCGAATTTAAGTATACGGTTACTGCTGTCATATTCCCACGTTGTACCTTTCCATGTTCCTTCTGTAACAGTGTGGTCGGCAGCCAAAGTCATCTTGTTGGATGTTTTCTGTTTACCATAAGAATAAGACAAGTCGATATGTTCCCAATCGCCAATCAGTTCATTTTCGGTAATATCAACCTGAGGCACTGCTCCATAACGTTCAGGCATTACAAGAGGCCATCCTTCTTTTGTCCAGCGGATAGAACGTACATGTCCCATCATAAGAGCATTGCTGTATTCATTTCCACCAACATTGGCTGGAAAACGTCCTTGAGATGCAAAGAACCAGTTTCCATTTCCATCGTCGAATACACAACAGTGTGAAATACCTACCCAACCATAACCGCTGCTGAATTTATACGGATGTGTCACTACAGGAAGAAGATCGCCTCCGTTATTAGTAACATCTGTTCCGTCCATTCCCAGGTAAGGACCTTCAATATTGGTTGCTCGGGCCACACGTGTGTTATAAGGAATGTCCAATGCGTCGTATGCCAGGAACAGGTAATAATATCCATCATGATATATCACCTCAGGACCTTCGGAAGCCTGCCAGCGATTGCCCATCTGTCTGGTAGAAATCAACTTTCCATAGGCTGCAATATCTTCATTATTACCCCAAGGATTAGGCAGTTCAGCCTTAACCTTTCCTGTTTCTCCGTCCAGTTCCACCAAAGCAATTCCACTGTGCCAAGAGCCATAAACCAGATAATGCTTTCCATCTTCAGTAATAATATAGCTTGGGTCAATAGCATTCCATTTGTAATAACAGTTGCCCCAGTTATCGGCAGCTACATGAAAGTTCAACCCCTTGTCCGAAGCATTTGTAATGACATAACCTTTGTCCACCCAACCATTGTTGTTGGCAGGATTATCATTTTCCATCATACCGATAAACGCACGTTCACTCCATGTTCCGTCACCGTCCAAAGTTCCTGGACAAACAATAGAATAATACATTCTGTAAAGACCGTTCCTGACTTTACGTACACATGGAGCCCAGTATCCGAAATCGGCAATATTAGGTGTAACTTCGCTTAAGCCCATTTCCTGACGTATTTCATTGAGTTTAGGAATAACCCATTCAGGCAAACTTTGCATAGTACCACCCAAATACTCCCAGTCTACCAGATTCTTTGAACGACGTCCATGAAAATGTCCACCTTCGGTATGTGCATTTCCATAAGAAGCGTCTGTCTGATACATGTAATAATATCCGTCTTCTGCCAGAACTACCGACGGGTCATGCACATTACTCAAATTCCACTGATCACGATTTGCCCATGCCGAAATACCTGAATAGTCATCAACATAATCAGGTGCTACATAACTCTCCAGTTGTTCTTCTAGACTTTGATTATCTGTTGTAGCAGAAACAGTTTCCGAATAAGAATAACGGCTGTTGCCATAAACATAAGCACGTACATAATAAGTAGTTCCACCCTTCAGATTGGAGATTGTAGCAGTGAAATTCTCGTCAGCGTCTACCACATTATCTTTAATTGTTGGAGTCTGAGCATTCAAGCTATAACAGAACCCCATTTTCACTACATTGTTTACATCACCGCTCACCGTAGAAGTAAGAGTCAGCGAAGAACCTGTCTTTGCACTTACAACAGGCGAAGATGCCACAATACCACTATTACTATTGTATTCTATATTATCCAAACCATCAGTACAAGCTACAAAAGTTAAGACTGAAAATAAGGATATAAGAAAGTATGATATCTTTTTCATTTGATTGTTTTGTTTATAACATGCCGTTGTTTACAATAGCAACGGCATGCATTGTTGAAGAAAATAATTATTATTCGAAAACAAGATGACAGCCATCAACAGAAAGCGCAAAATACAAATCATCCGAATCTATTGCATTAGCACCCAAATAATATTGTGTGTCAAGTTCATTGTCATTGCCAATCATCTCAATCTGAACATCAGCAGTTCCGTTGCCACAGTTTGTAACATAAACAGTAACCTCAGCACCATTCATGCTTTGAAGCCACTCTTCCCATGTCTGATTGACCCATTGTGTTCCGCTGTGAGGGAATGCAATCTCCACATCGGCAGCACTCTTGCCATAATTGTCTGCACGAAGCCAATAATACAAACTGTTATCATTCTTTCTAAGAGCTACAATAAAGTTGTTCCAGTTGCCCAACAGATTACTGTAATTAATAAACCTTGCAGATTTTGTTTCACCTACAGCCACTTTAAAGTTGTCTGAATAAGCTCCCAGGAAACCGGTACTATTATCTTCTGCACCAACAGTGCCACTGTAGATAACAGATGAAACTTCAGATTTCTTGACTGTTATACTAACCTCGGCAGTAACACCTTCATCAGCAGTAACAGTTACTTTATGCGAACCTGCAACGGCAGGAATAGCCGAGAAAGTAAGTCTTGAGTTTTCAAGGACTCTCTGTTTTCCTGTAGATTCAGTAGCTGTAACAACCATTCCCGTAGGATCGAAAGCTATTGTACGGTCGCTTAAGGCCTCAGTAGCTTTTGACGTGTAATAATAATAGGTTGTATGTGCAGGCTGAGCAGTAACTTCAATAGATACAATCTTCTCTACAACTACAAACTTGGCATTTGCCATAATAGGAGTATCACAGTTTTCGCCTTTAAATGTCTTGTTATAAACTGCAACGAGTGCCTTTTCACCAGGGGTGTCCATATCAGGAATCGCAGAGAAACTTAACTCTGCAGCTGTAACAGTCTTTGTAACTCCCTCTTCGAAGGTGACTAAAGCTGTAACACCGGACATGGCTTCACTGAGTTCAACACCGGCATTAACTTCCGAAGGTACATTCTGCAATACCATTGAAACAGGATTTTTATCCTCGGCAGATGTACAACCTCCTATCGGTTCAATGTTTGTCTGCAGAAAATCAATGTACGAACCTTCAGGAACCATAAAACAACGGATATTTGTATTTTCCTGATCGGCATTGAGATTTACTAAAGCTGTAGGTTGTTTATAAGTTTTAGTAACCACTCCGTTCGTTATAGTGATATTGAATGCTTCAGGATTTGTCCTGTCTACTGTTAACGTTACTCTTCCCCCCAATTTATCAATACCGGCATCTGTATCTGTTTCGAATGTGAGAGTGCTCTGAATAAACGAACGATCAATATAATCCCCCCACTCTGAATTACCAGACGGCTGATTATCGAAACGTATCGCACCATATTCTTTATATTCACCAGCACCTCTATCGGCATCCGATGAAATTATCAAGGCAAAATTCTTATAAGTATTTGATGCGCTTGGATTAATATTGAGATTAAATACGGCATTCCATTTCTCGCCATCCGGTATTACATAATACTTGGAGAAAGCTGTCCACCATCCACTTGAATAATCAGTATTTCCGATGGTATATACATCTTCCATCATACCTTCAAGGACTTCCTCATTCTGATTATTATTCTTTGAATCTTCAATTTCCTGTACCTTGTCGGAAATCCAGTCTGGTGCATTTACATCATAAATCTCACCACCTTCGCAACCTGTCAAAGCCAACATACCAAAGGCTACATAAAAACAGGCTGACGCTATATTATTTGAATGTCTCATTGTATTAAACATTAATAAGTAATTTATTTATTACGATCTCCCATAACACTTAGGCAATATATCTGGAAATGAGAGATCGCTTTTATCTCTTCTCTACTTATTCAGATTGACAACCGGACGTACAGTCCATCCTTTTTCGCGGAAATATACAGAGTTGTCTGTACTATTATTTGCAGAGTTACCTTTCAGATTTGGATTCTTATTTGTCAACGTCTGAACGATTGGCAGGAATTCATGTCCTTGTATGTAAGTGTCATAAGAACTCTTAAGTTCCGGATCTGTCGCTATATCACTATAACTTACAGGATCTTTTACACCTTCTGTTGAACGACGGAATGTTCCATGCTCTTTAAGTTGCTGAAGACGACCACTATCATAGAAGAATCCCCAACGGATAAGGTCAAAACCACGACCGAATTCACATCCGAATTCTTTCGGTCTCTCTACATTGGCTATCTGCTCAAAAAGTTTGTCGGCTGTATCAAAATCAGCAAGCTCCAAATCGGGCAGACCTGCACGGTCACGTACTTCGTTAATCCAGTCTATAGCCTGCTGAGTAGGACCATTTACCTCATTTTCGCACTCTGCAGCACGAAGCAATACATCAGAATAACGCATCAGACGCAAATTGATACCATCGTGCAGACCTGTAACCACCGTACTATAAAGTCCGGTACGAAGATTTGTGAACTTAGCAATAGGCAAACCGCCATAAGTATTATTTGTCACTATATTGTCTGTAACAGAAAGTTTATTGGTATAAGCAACATTTCCATACTCAAAATCTTCCCAATCAGCCTCATAAGTACCAATTGTCCAATAAAGTCGAGGATCAAGTTTACCGTCTTTAGTACGTTCTGCTTTGAAAAGATGATATAACCAAGGTGAAGCAGATATATCGGCCCAACCACCGTAGTTGCCAGGAGCGAAGTTACTCTCAATAGCAGAACCCTGTGTAGCATTTGGACTTGTGTTTACAGGTGTCCATTCATCGTCTGTACCTTGCGATGCAAAATCAAGATACTGCACTTCGAACAGACTTTCATCATTGTTTTCATACTCAGGACCTTCACGGAAATTATCGCCATAATTATCCATCAGTCTATATGTACCATATTTCTTGCCTATTATATCCTTCAAGACAGTAAGAGCCTCAGAGAATTTATGGCGCACCATAAGGGTACGCGCATAATACCCTGCAGCTGCACCGCAAGTGGCACGTCCTCCTGCCCACTCACCTCCCTCATCACGAGAAGGCAACAACTCCATAGCTTCTTTAAAATCCTTTTCTACCTGGTCAAGAACCTCGTCATAAGAACTGTTTTCACCATAAAGTCCATCAAGAGAAGAATATTCGTTATAATCTGTAATAAGAGGCGGGTTCTGATAATAGCCCACAAGGTTATAGTAGGACAATCCACGCAGGAAAAGTACCTGACCCTTGATACGTTTCATTTTGTCAGAAAGCTGACTATTGTCATCTCCACAACGTGAAATAGCAAAATTGCATACATTAATCGTATAATACCACTCACGCCACGGCCACCATGTGATATCAGAAGTAACTTCCGCATTTAAATCATCAAAAGGCAGGTACCACACTTGTGATGAGTTCCATGCTTCATCACCACGGCAAACATCTATAGTATATCCGACGCGGGCATAAGAACCTTCCATACGTATATGATTATAGGCTGCAATCACACTTTCCTCCAAATCATCAGCATTAAAGCCGAAAGTACTTGAGGTCTGCTGGTTAGGATTAACCATTTCCAGTCTGTCAATACAGGAAGTCATGACGCCAAGACCAAAGAACAGAGCCAATGAATATTTATTTAGTTTCATAATATATATTTTTGGTATTTAGATACTGAATGAAAATTAGAATGTAAAATGAACACCACACATGAAAGTACGTGCTGTAGGATATGAACAGAAGTTATAACCAGGAGTAAATGTGCCACCGGCATAGTCCACATTGTATCCGTGATAACCGGTAAATGTGTGAAGGTTCTGTGCCGACACATAGAAACGTACGTCTGACACATATTTGCCGAACCACTTATCAGGGAAGTTATAACCTAGTTCCACATTTGCAATTTTCCAGTAAGCGGCATTCTGAATCTTACGTGAACTGAAAAGGTCATTCCATGCCAGACTTGCATTGTTTGTTATGTAAGTACGTGGAACATCCGAAATATAAGTGCTGCCATCTTCACTGAAACGGTTAGCATCAAGAATTGCCACATCCTTATTGCCCCAGCCATAGCAAGAATTCAGGGAGTTATAGATATCATCACTTACATGGTAGTTCAAAGCACCGAAAGTAGCGATACTTAAATCAAAGCCTTTATATTCAAAACGTGCACTAAGACCGAAGTTAATCTTAGGCAAACCGCTGCCCAGTACAACCTGGTCGTATGCATCCACCTTACCGTCAGGAGTACCGTCAGGACCGCTTACATCTTTATAAAGACAGTCACCAATCTGAGCACCTTCCTGAGTCGCATGATTATCAAGGTCTTCCTGTGTACGTGCTATACCTTCATATACCCAACCATAGAACTGACCTATCTCTTCACCTACATTTGTTATGTATGATCCGGAAATATAAGAGTCTGTACCAAATCCTAGAGACGTTACACGGTTACGCAACGTACTAAGGTTACCTGAAAATTCATATTTGAAATCATGGTCATGATTACGATAAGTAGCAGAGAACTCGAAGCCTGAGTTATCCATAGAAGCTGCATTCATTGTTACTGTGGTGTTTGAAACACCGGCTTGTTCTGGAACAGGCACAGCATACAGCAAGTCTGTACTTGTATTCTTATACCACTCGGCGGTAAATTCCAATCTGTTGCGGAAGAAAGACAAATCAACACCCACGTTGTATGTTTTCTTCTTTTCCCATGCCAGATTATTATCGACAAATGTAGATACGGCAGAACCTGTGATAGGTGTATTGTTGAAGCTGTAAGTCATGTTATTACGTGCCATAACCGCCTGATACATATATTCACCGATATTTTCATTACCCAACTCACCGTAGCTGGCGCGAACCTTGAACATGTTCACTACATCAGGATTAAACGGGAAGAAATTTTCCTTATCAAAACGCCATCCTACAGAAACTGAAGGGAATGTACCCCAACGTATATTCCTAGACAAACGAGAACTTGCATCACGACGAACAGTTGCCGAGAACAAATATCTGTCATCATAGTTATAATTTACACGACCTATATATGATAGAATTGCATGCTTGTACTCAAAACTCTCAGAGTAAGTATCTGCTCCATTCTGAAGTTGCAGGAAATAAGGTTCTGTAAAATTAAGCCCCCATCCCGTCAACAAGTCCGTATTTTCTTCCTCAAATGTCTGACCAGCTACTATATTTATATTGTGCTTACCTATTGTACCATCATAAGTTAAGATATTTTCAATCAATGCATCAGAATATATACGCGAGCCCTTTGTCAATCTTTCATTACTCTTTGCCAGATACACACGGTTACTTTGTACCCATGCAGGAATCCATGTAAAATCTTTACATTGAGTCTTACTATAAGAAAGATTTATCTTATAGTTAAGTTTATGATTCTTGCTGTTTACACCAATCATTTTAAGAAGGTCTACATCGGCTGAAGCTGTTCCAACAAAACGGTCTACTCTTGTGTTACGTTTCATCAGATTATTAATCAACAGCGGATTTGAAGCAGAGATATCTCCGTGTATTGTATCATAATAAACACCGTAACCGTAGGCATCGTAGTTGAATCCGTTTGCAATTCCAACCTTATCATCAAGTACCCAAGTAGAAGAATCATAGGCTTTGATAGTAGGTTGCATAAGTAATGTTCCACGAAGCACGTTGGTTACATCACCATACAATCCCTGAACATATTCCGAAGCATTTGACAATCCCATATTATCCTGGTCTGAATGAGAATAAACAACACTAGTCTGGAATTTGACGAACTTGGTATCCATAGAATTATTGACACGTGCTGTGAAACGTTCATAATTAGGACCGGCTCCTTCAAGAGTTCCTTTCTGGTTAAAATAATCCAATGATATATTATAAGTATTGTGGGCCCCACCTCCTGAAAGGTTTACATTATGGTTTTGACGAATACCTGTCTTAAACACCTCATCAAACCAGTCGGTGTTGGTATCATCCTGGAAATGATATTTTCCTGTTGCACTATCAAGGATATATCCTGACGGTATAGGTGTGTTAGAGTTAATACATGCCTGACCGACATATTGGCTATATTGATTTGCATCCATTACATCATAAACACCTTTTGAGATATTATCAACACCAAAATATCCATTATAATCAACTTTCAACGGCTGGTCTTTCTGTCCGCGTTTGGTAGTTATAATAACCACACCATTGGCTGCACGCGAACCATAAATAGCAGCTGCCGAAGCATCCTTCAATACCTGTATAGTCTCTATATCATTCGATGAAAAGTCACGTATGGAAGTACCCATTGGAACACCGTCAATTACATAAAGAGGGGCAGTACTTCCAAATGATCCAATACCACGGATACGTACAGAAGGGTCTGCTCCGGGCTGACCATCTGAAGTGATTTGCACACCAGCCACCTTACCTTCTAGCATAGAAGAAATATTGGAATGAGAAACTTGCTTCAATGCTTCTGTATCTACTACTGCAACAGAACCTGTCAAATCTGATTTTTTCTGTGTACCGTAACCAACAACCACAACCTGCTCAAGCATCAAATCATCTGTTTGCAGTTGAATAGGCTCAAGAACAGCCCTATTTCTAACTGCAACCTCACGGTCTTTATAACCCACATAACTTATCAGAAGAACAGCATTACCAGGAACATCCAATTGGAAATTTCCATCAAGATCTGTCGTTGTTCCAGTCTGTCCATCTTTAATTCTGATTGTAGCTCCCAATAATGGCAAGCCTTGATCATCAATAACTTGACCACGAACCTTTATGGTAGGTGATTGCGCTACAGTAGCTATGGCCGACATAGGGTATACCATCATACTTCCAAAGCCACATAAACCAAGCATTGCAGAAAAAAATAATTGTTTTTTCATTTTTAATGGTATTAAATTTAAATTTTAATAGACTACTAGATTACTCTAGTTTAACAAAGATTTGTTTTAATTCTAGTTCCGAGAATGATATATCTCTTTACATCACTCGAATAACCGTTTTGTGGTGTAATATCGTAATCCACATAATTCACCGCCAATACAGACGAATAATTTCAAGGCATTTTTCATAATACATTATCTTAAAATTAAACAAAACATTTTTAACACTGCAAATATAGGGGGCAAAGTGAAAAATGATAGTGGACAAAAAAAGATAATAAGTGGACAAAAATGCAAAAGTCCTTTTTTTACATTAGTCCACCTATTACAAAAGATTTATGCCATCTGTAATTCACTTACAGACTTGAAACAAACATATTTCATTAGTCATAAAGACATTAAAACGTTCACATGAGTGCTACATAGTTTATTTCTATTTATTATCCATACACCATTAATACAGTAAGTCCGCCTATTTATCCTCCAATATACTGCTGGGTGTAACATTAAAATGCTTGGTAAAACAACGTGTGAAGTATTTAGGATCATTAAATCCAACCTGATAAGCTATCTCTGAAATATTCATGTTGTGAGTTATCTTATTCTTCAAAAGTAGTTCTCGGGCCAGATTAAGTCTGTAATTCCTCATAAACTGATTTGTAGACTGTCCTGTAAGGCTCTGCATTTTCTTATTAAGCAGACTTTTACTCATACCCATAGCTTCTATAAAATCTGCAACATCAAAATCAGGATTCATATAGTTCTCCTTTACCACCTTCATAGCCTTATCAAGAAACTTCTTATCACCGGATTCTTCTTCTATACCCAATGAATCCACATCCATTGTCAAATAGAACTTCTGCTGGAAACGTTTCCTGTTTTCCAATATACCGGATATTCGTGCCAATAAAAGATTTTCATCGAAAGGCTTTAACAGATAAGAGTCGACACCTGCCTTATAACCTTCCAGTCTTGCTTCGTCCGAAGTCTTTGCTGTCAGCATAAGAATAGGTATATGCGAAATAGAAAAATCACTTCTTATTCTATGCGACAATTCCATTCCATCCATTACAGGCATCATCAAATCACTGATAACGAAATCTACATTAGTGGATTTCAGGACTTGCAAAGCTTCCTCACCATTTGCTGCTTCCATTACATTATAATACTCTGTAAGAATAGATCTTATATAATCCCTCATATCCTTATTATCCTCTACTATAAGGATGTTAAGCTTACCATTTTTCTCTGGTGACAGTGATATATCTTCATGTTCATCGTCGTACACTTCGTCTACAGTTTCAGTATTCTCACCTCGTTCTATCGGTAATAATATCCTGAAGGAAGAGCCTTCCACCGGATTATTCATTGCTGTTACGTTACCGCCCAACAATGTTATCAACTTCTTGCACAGATATAGACCTATACCTGTACCACTCTGTCCACTTACTGATTCGTGTCCTTGATTATCGGCCTGATAAAATCGGTTGAATATTCTTTCTATATCATCCTCCGGTATACCTTTTCCCGTATCCCTTACACACATGTACAGTTTCTCTGCTGAATTATCCTTTACAATGGCAGCATAGACAGAGACAAGTCCACCTTTTTCAGTGAACTTTATAGCATTACTTATAAGATTTGTTATCACCTTACGCATAATATCCTCGTCATACATCATGTATGGATTATCAATACGTCTGTAAGTTCTTAAAGAGATACCTCTATCGGCAGCAAAAGCGACAAAAGGCGAAAGCAAATCGTCTAAAAACGTATTTATATTACCATGATGGCATATAATTTTCATTCTTCCATCTTCTACCTTTCTGAAATCGAGAAGCTGATTTATAAGTGAAAGGAGATACTTACTGTTTTTCTCCACCAGGTTCAACTGTTCTATGACCTGTGGGTTATAACTTAACTTCAATGCTCTTTCTATCGGACCTACAATAAGTGTAAGCGGAGTTCTGAACTCATGCGTAATGTTTGTAAAGAAAGTCAGTTTATCTATTGTAAGTTCCTCTACTTTACGCGACATTTCCAATATCTTGTTTTTCTGTTCAGTTATTTTCAAGTTTTGCTCCTTCAGCAATTCATTCTGTTTTGACAGTTCTTCTGTCTGCACAGAAAGAAGTTTCTGTTGTTCCTTGAGTTCGCGGGTTCTTTCCTCCACTTTATCGTGCAGTATAATCTGTTGCCTTTTCATTTCATTGAATCTCCATACCACAATCCTATAACCTACCAGAATAATGAACAATAGTACAGAAAGAACAAACCAAGGAGTCTTATAGAAATAAGGTGTAACTTCTATTATAAGCCCATTACCGGCATCTATCCAGTTTTTACCATCGGGGGTATATCTTAACTGAAAGTTATATTTACCAGGTTTGAGATTTGTATAAGTCACTGTACGTCTATCTCTTCTTGCATCTATCCATTTGTCATCAAAACCAACCAAACGATAAGAGTATGCCGCCAACGAAGAAGGATTATAGTCCAAAGCAGCGAACTCAATAGTTAATGACTTATCCCTTTCGTGCAGTTCCAGAACACCATCTTCCGTATTACAGGTTTTGCCAAATATATTTACCCTGTTTATTACCAAAGGAAATTTCATACGGTTTTCTTTGTCCATCACAGGGTGTATTTCAGACAGTCCTCCCAAACTGCCTAAATATATCTTTTCTCCATTGCCGGATACAGCTGTTGCATTCCAATAAAAAATATCAGAAGGTAGTCCATCGTTAGACGTATAACCTACAAACATATCATCCTTAGGGTTATATCTGGACAATCCGTTAACTGTAGTAATCCATACATTGCCATACCAGTCTTCCTGTATTCCACGTACATTATTACTTATAAGCCCATCACTTACCGTGTAAGAAGAAAAAGCATAATCACCATTATTGTTTACTGCACGGTATATTCCTGCCCCATTACTTCCTATCCATAAATCGCCATTATCAGCTTCAAGTACACAGGTAATGCGCTCACTTTCCGGTATATGTACCCCATCAGTATATTTTCTGTACTTTAACTCACCTTTCGAATATGCTTTCAAATCTATCCTTAGCAACCCGTAGACAGACGACAACCACAAATCGCCAGCTTTTGTTACACAAGCCCCCAATGCATTGATATTTATCTCCTTTTCCGTATCTCTGAACAGCCTATCCACTCTGTTGTTAATTGGATTGTAAACATATACCCCATGCTGTGAACCAATCCACAATAAACTGTTCACAGAATCATAGCATAATGTAGATATGAATAAATCATCAATCTCATCTATTCTTTTAAACTGCTTTACAGTACCTGTCTTACGATTTATCCAGCCTACTCCACCTCCCCATGTACCGACATAAAGCCTTTCACCTTCATCAAGTGCCAATGAGCTTACAGTATTATGGCTCAAACCATACGGAACATCTGTTGTAAAATGAGTAAAACCACTTTTCCCTTTGGGTTTGCAATTCAGACCTCCCTCAACAACTCCCACCCACAAAGTTCCATCACTATCCTCAACAATAGAATTAACAAGGTTTCTAGATAAGCTTGATGCCTGATTCTGCTGATGCAAATAGTTGGTAACATAAAGTCGTGAAGCATACAGTTTGGTTAGTCCACCTGTTTCTGTACCAATCCAAACCATATCATTGCCTTTGTCGTAATAAAGAACATTTACAAAGTTCGAGTTTAGTTGCGAGCCGCTTCCGAAACTACCTTCATCATCATTTATAATGTGCTGAAAACTATCATATACAGGATTATAGATATTCAGCCCCATCAAAGTTCCTATAATAAGAGTACCATCTCCGGCAGACGTAATATCTGTTATGTAATTTTGCGACAAAGAATACGGATTATCACGATTATACATATAATGACGTACAGAATCTGTTAATATACTGTATCTGAGTAATCCGAAACTTGTTCCTATCCACACCTCGTTATTAAGAACATACATACAGAAAACAGACTGATTAAACAATGACGCCAATGATGCAGACACAGGGCTAGGTTCCTGCCACTCGGTAACAGTATCAGACACTCGACACAACATATTGTCTTTCTGGAACCATATATATCCACCTATTTCGCACATTGCTACTCCACGTTCATTAGTGTTTGCATAAGACACTTTTATGACATCGCTTATCTCTCCGTTGTCTGTAAAAACCACTTTATATAATATATTCTTACTGCAAACCCATAAATTGCCAGAACTGGAAAGAATCATCCCAGCTATAGGAGAATTCATAAACGGAACAACCGAAGACGAGATATCGGAGGTAATCACATTCAAGCTGTTTATTGAAATCAAATCTATTCCGTCATCCCCTGCAATCCATAGTCTGTCGAACTTGTCTTCACACAAATGACTGACAAAGTTCGATCTAAGTCTGTACTCCTCTGTATTAGTATTAAAGCTGACAAACTCATATCCATCGTATCGGGAAACACCACCTCCCATAGTAGACAGCCACAAATATCCACGACTATCTTTTATTACATCGTCCACAAACACATGCGGCAAACCATCCTGCATGGTAATTCCAGACAAAGTATATCTGTTTATATAATTTGCCATATCAATAGTAACTGCATTCTTTGCAGACAACAACAGTGTTCCTATAAAAATCAATGAATACGATAGAATGTGCTTTATTCCCATAACTTAGGTTTTAATTATTCACAAAGTTAAAATCTATTTCACTATTTTGCGCTATATAAAATAATGTTTTTCCGGCTGTTGCAGATTTATCCACCTAACATGTTTATTTGTCCACCTTCCGATACTATAAGGAAAGATATATTTGCAAAAAATTAAATTCTAATCAGTATGAAAAATAAAACCTGTTTCCAGATTATTACATTTCTTGCAGTAATATTATGCCATACATCATATGCTGCAAAGAACGACACTACTTTCGTTGCTAAAGGCAATCCAGTAATTACACACAAATATCTTGGTGATCCGGCTGCTTTGGTACACAACGGTACAGTATATATCTATGCCGGGCATGACGAATGTCCCGAGCCACATCAATACTATCTGATGAACGAATGGTGCATTTTCTCGACAAAAGACATGAAAACCTTTACAGAACATTCGTATACACTAAAAGCTAAAGACTTCAAATGGGCAAAAGGTGATGCATGGGCTAGTCAGGTAATAGAAAGAAACGGCAAATTCTACTGGTATGTAACAGTCGAACATGCTACAATACCCGGCAAATCTATCGGTGTGGCGGTAGCTGATTCTCCAACAGGTCCTTTCAAGGATGCAAGAGGCAGTGCATTAATCACCAATGATATGACCACAGAGTACACTTCAATAAGTTGGGATGACATCGACCCTACCGTAATAATAGATGATGACGGGCAGGCATATCTGTTTTGGGGGAATACCCAATGCTATTATGCAAAACTGAAAGAAAATATGATAGAACTTGACGGACCCATTATTCCTATAAAACTTCCACGCTTTACCGAGGCACCATGGATACATAAACACGGCGACTGGTATTATCTTTCGTTTGCATCGGAATTTCCGGAAAAGATATGCTATGCAATGAGCAAAAGCATCGACGGACCATGGGAATATAAAGGAATATTGAACGAACTGGCAGGCAACTCCAATACCAACCACCAGTCAATAATAGACTTCAATGGCAAGTCTTATTTCATTTACCATAACGGTGGTATCAATACTCATGGCGGCAGTTTCCGACGTTCTATCTGCATTGACCGTTTATATTATAATGAAGACGGCACAATAAAACGAATACAAATGACGAGTGAGGGAATCACTAATGAATAAATGTATCAAAAACCAACAAAAAAAACTATTTTTGTATCATAAAAACATAATTAATACTTTTTCCATGAAAAAACACTTCTTATTAAGTGCATTAGCCCTGACTACATACATGGGCATCAACGCACAGCAGGTAAACAACATGGTCGTTCAGGCAAATAAAATCGGTGCCGAAATACAACCTACCATGTATGGACATTTCTTCGAGGACATAAACTATGGTGCCGACGGAGGACTTTATGCAGAACTTATCAAAAACCGTTCATTCGAATTTCCACAGAACTTTATGGGATGGAACGTGTTCGGCAATGTAACTCTGCTGGACGATGGTCCGTTCGACAAGAATCCACACTACGTAAGATTAGGAAATCCGGGACATGCACACAAACGTACAGGTATTGAAAACGAAGGATTCTTCGGAATAGGAATCAAAGCCGGCGAAAGTTACCGTTTCAGTGTATGGGCAAGAGGTGAAAACCAGAAAATCATTGTGGAACTTATTGACAATGCTTCAATGGGAGAGACACAGGTTATAACTTCGCAGACACTGGATATCAATTCAAAGGAATGGAAGAAATATGAAATAAAGCTTACTCCTGAACAGACATTCGCCAAAGCACACCTGCGCATCTTCCTGGCATCTGCAGGTACTGTCGATCTGGAACACATATCATTATTCCCTACCGACACATGGAAAGGTCGCGAAAACGGTTTGCGTAAAGACCTTGTACAGGCTCTTGCCGATACTAAACCGGGAGTATTCCGTTTCCCGGGAGGATGTATAGTAGAAGGAACAGATCTTGCAACAAGATATAACTGGAAAAACTCTGTAGGTCCTGTCGAGAACCGCCCTCTGAACGAAAACCGCTGGCACTACACTTTCCCTCACCGCTTCTTCCCTGACTATTTCCAGACATACGGAATGGGGTTCTATGAACTCTTCCTGTTGGCAGAAGATATGGGTGCAGAACCATTACCTGTGCTTAGTTGCGGACTTTCATGCCAGTTCCAGAATAATACTGAAGATGCACACGTGAAGGTTTGCGACCTCCAGCCATACATACAGGATGCTCTCGACCTAATAGAGTTTGCCAATGGAGCTACAGATACTAAATGGGGCGGTCTGCGTGCCGAGATGGGACATCCGGAACCATTCAACCTCAAATTCATCGGAATTGGTAACGAACAGTGGGGACCTGAATATCCTGAACGTCTGAAACCATTCGTAGAAGCTATCCGCAAGGCATATCCTGACATGAAGATTATCGGTTCGTCAGGTCCTAACTCTGAAGGCAAGGACTTTGAATATCTGTGGCCGGAAATGAAGAAACTTAAGGTTGATTTGGTGGACGAACATTTCTACCGTCCTGAAGACTGGTTCCTTAACTCAGGCAGCAGATATGACAACTACGACCGCAAAGGTCCGAAAGTATTTGCAGGCGAATATGCATGTCACGGTAAAGGCAAGAAATGGAACCATTTCCATGCATCACTTCTTGAAGCTGCATTCCTGACAGGTGTTGAACGTAATGCCGACATCGTTCATATGGCTACATACGCTCCACTGCTTGCTCACGTCGAAGGATGGCAGTGGCGTCCAGACCTGATATGGTTCGACAATCTGCGCTCTGTACGCACATGCAGCTGGTATGTTCAGAACCTGTACGGACACAACAAGGGGACAAACGTAATTCCTCTGACTATGGACAAGAAAGCTGTAAGCGGTCAGGAAGGACAGAACGGACTCTTTGCTAGTGCAGTATTGGACAAGGACAACAATACATACATTCTGAAAGTGGTTAATACATCAGACAAGAGCCAGAAGCTGAACATCGAATTCAAGGGATTGAAGAAATCAGTATCACTCGTCAACGGCAAGTGCATCACCCTGCACTCTGACAACTCTGACGCAGAAAACACTCTTGACGAACCAAACAAGATTGTTCCGGTGGAAAAGGATATCAACATAGAAAAGAACATCCTTGACACAGAAATAGGAGAAATGACTTTTGCAATCTATAAATTTGAAATATCTAAAAAGTAATTTATGAAGAACATAATTTTATCAGTTGCCATGATGGCAAGTGTATCGGCTTTTGCACAGCAGAAGGCTACGATAGAAATATATCCTGAAAAAGGAAACCAGATTATACCTAAAGAAATATACGGTCAGTTTGCAGAGCATCTGGGTACATGTATATACGGAGGACTTTGGGTAGGCGAAGACTCTAAAATTCCTAACATAAAAGGTTACAGGACAGATGTATTCGAGGCTTTGAAGAAGCTGAAAGTGCCTGTACTAAGATGGCCGGGCGGATGTTTTGCCGATGAATATCACTGGATGGACGGTATCGGACCTAAGGAAAACCGTCCGCGCATGGTAAACAATAACTGGGGTGGTACGGTAGAAGACAACAGTTTCGGTACTCATGAATTCCTTAACCTGTGCGAAATGCTTGGATGCGAACCTTACATCAGCGGAAACGTAGGTAGCGGTTCGGTAGAAGAAATGGCAAAATGGGTGGAATACATGACTGCAGAACAGGGAAGCCCTATGGCAAAACTGCGTAAGGAAAACGGACGCGAAAAGCCTTGGAAAGTGAAATACTTCGGAGTAGGAAACGAAAGCTGGGGATGCGGTGGAAATATGCGTCCGGAATATTACTCCGACCTGTACCGCCGTTATTCCACTTACTGCAGAAACTATAACGGAAACAGACTATTCAAGATTGCAAGTGGTGCAAGCGACTACGACTACAACTGGACTGAGGTGCTTATGCAGAACATAGGCCACAGAATGGACGGAGTGTCGCTCCACTACTATACAGTGGCAGGATGGACCGGCAGCAAAGGTTCGGCTACAAAATTCTCAAACGAAGATTATTACTGGACAATGGGCAAGTGTCTTGAAATAGAAGATGTACTGAAACGCCACATAGCAATTATGGACAAATATGACCCTAAGAAACAGATTGCCCTGATGGTAGACGAATGGGGTACATGGTGGGATGAAGAACCGGGAACCGTTCCAGGACACCTTTACCAGCAGAACACACTGCGCGATGCTTTTGTGGCTTCACTTACTCTCGACGTGTTCCATAAATATACAGACCGCGTTAAGATGACAAACATTGCACAGATAGCAAACGTTCTTCAGTCTATGATTCTTACAAAAGATGACAAGATGGTGCTTACTCCTACATATCACGTGTTCGAGATGTACAACGTGCATCAGGACGCAACATATCTGCCATTGAATCTTGAATGTAACTACAAGGTAGTAAGAGACAACAGAAAAGTACCTATGGTAAGTGCAACAGCTTCACAAAAGGACGGACTGACACACATCTCGCTGTCAAACGTAGATTTGAATGAAGAACAGGAAATTACAATCAAACTTGACGGAATGAATATCAAGAGTGTTTCAGGAAGAATCCTGACTTCTGACAAGATTGATGATTACAACTCTTTTGAAAACCCTGACGCAGTTTGTCCTAAAGAGTTCAAAGGTGCAAAAATAAGCAAGAACACACTGAAAGTAAAACTGCCGGCAAAATCTATTGTCACACTTGAACTGAAATAATGTTTCCAATAAGTTTAGAAGATATATCCTAAACCTATAAAAAAACTCATTGTCATCCTAGTAGGATTGACAATGAGTTTTTTTAACGTCCAAACGTTTTCCAGCTGATTAAAAATTAAATTTCCCAAGTATCGTTAGTATCAAGAAGTTCCGCAAAATTGTGGTATTTCTTCTTTTCTGAAACTTCTTTTATCTGCTCTTCTACAGCCTGTTCATATGTAGGAGCTTCAACGTCACGAATCACACCTAATGCTATAGGGAAATCCGGACCTTCCATAAGAGCTAACTTCAGCTGAAGGGTATTGTCCATACAGTGGGCATCATGCACCAGAATATCTTTCTCTGTTATTCCGTTTTCACCCAGTTTGACAACCTTAAGACCGAAACCTTCCTGCATCAGTCCGAATTCCTTGTTAGGACCAAACAGCATCGGCTTTCCGTGTTCCAGATAGATGGCATTACGTTCGCGGTCTTCTTTCTTTGCTATGGCATTATGTGTTCCATCGTTAAATATCACACAGTTCTGAAGTACTTCCACTACAGATGTACCCTTATGTTTCTCAGCGGCTTTAAGAACCTCTACAGACGGATTGCCATCAACAGCTGCACAACGTGCAAAGAAGCGTCCGCGTGCGCCGAAACATAGTTCTGCCGGACGGAAAGGATCTTCTACTGTTCCATATGGGGAAGACTTACTGACAAATCCTCTTTCAGAAGTAGGAGAATACTGTCCTTTGGTAAGTCCGTAAATACGGTTATTAAGAAGTATAATGTTTATATCTACATTACGGCGAATAGCATGTATGAAATGATTACCACCGATGGCAAGACCATCTCCATCACCAGAAATCTGCCATACTGTAAGCGACGGATTGGCTACTTTTACTCCGGTAGCTATTGCTGCCGCACGTCCGTGAATGGTGTGCATTCCGTAAGTATTCATATAATAAGGCAGACGTGAAGAACATCCGATACCGGAAATAACAGCTATATCCTTAGGTGCTGTTCCTATCTCTGCCAATGCCTTGTGGAATGAATTAAGGAAGGCATGGTCGCCGCATCCCGGACACCAACGTGGCTGTCCTGCTTTATAATCGGCTGCTGTATATTTTGATTCACTCATAGATTATTCCTCCATTATTTTAGTGAAAGCGTCAACCAGTTCCTGTACTACGAATGGCTGACCTTTTACCTGGTTAAACTGATGTAAATGCAATCCCTCAATCTTCATGCGCAGATAACCTGCAAACTGTCCCATATTCTGTTCCGCTACTACTATCTTCTTGTATTTGCGAAGAATTTCTTCTGTGTTCTTAGGAAGCGGATTGATGAAACGGAAGTGTGCAAGGGCAGCCTTCTTACCATTGGCATTCAATATATCCATAGCAGAATGAAGATGACCGTATGTTCCACCGAAACCAACAATCAGCAAATCTGCATCCTCAGCTCCCTCTACTTCGAGTAATGGAAGTGTATCGGCAATCTTTGCAACTTTTTCCGCACGCAACTGTGTCATGAGATGATGGTTTTCCGGTTCTGTAGAGATAGCTCCTGTCTCGCTGCTCTTCTCCAGACCTCCGATACGGTGCATAAAGCCTTCTGTACCAGGTTTTGCCCAGTAGCGGACACCTGTTTCATAATTACGCAGGAACGGAGTCCAGTACGAAGCCATATCAGGAGTTACGTATGGAGGATTGATAGCCGGATATTCGTTCAAGTCAGGAAGTTTCCATGCAGCAGAACCGTTTGCAATATAAGCATCAGTAAGGAGAACCACCGGAGTCATATGCTCCAAAGCTATCTTACATGCTGTATATGCGGCATCGAAACAATCTGTAGGCGATGACGCAGCAATAACAGGCATAGGACTCTCACCATTACGTCCGTACAGTGCCTGAAGAAGGTCTGTCTGTTCCGACTTGGTCGGCAAACCGGTAGAAGGACCTCCACGCTGAACATTTACGATGACCAAAGGTAATTCGGCAATTACAGCCAAGTTCATAGCCTCACTCTTAAGACATACTCCAGGACCCGAAGTAGATGTAACGGCCAATGCTCCTGCAAATGCAGCTCCTACAGCCGAAGCACATCCAGCAATTTCATCTTCACACTGAACAGTCTTAACACCGAGTGATTTATGTTTAGCCAGTTCGTGAAGTATATCTGTAGCCGGAGTTATAGGATATGATCCCAAATACAACTGTAATCCCGCTTTTTCGGCAGCAGCAATAAGTCCGTATGATGTAGCCTTGTTACCATTTATATCCATATAACGGCCATGAGCCTTTTGATTCTTTGAAGGTACTCTGTAACTCATAGAGACAGAGGCATGTGTATTGGCACCGAACTGGTAACCCGCATACAATACCTGTACATTCGCTTCGGCTATCTCAGGTTTCTTTGCAAACTTCTCGCGCAAAATCTTTTCTCCAATTTTCACGTCTCTCTGGAAAAGCCAGCAAACCAATCCAAGAGCAAACATGTTCTTGGTACGCAAGATAGATTTATTATCCAATCCACTATCCTTCAGACATTCCTTACACATAGTTGTGATGGAAGCCTCAACCACTTCATTCTTTATTCCCAACTCAGAGAAAGGATTCTCCAGTTGGAATTGAGCTTTCTCCAAATCGCGTTTCGTAAACGAGTCGGTATCAATAATAATAACCGACTGTGGTTTACAGAATTTGTATTGTGTTTTCAGTGCTGCCGGATTCATTGCAACAAGTACGTCACATTTGTCGCCCGGAGTATAAACCTTGCCGGAACCTATATGTACCTGAAAACCAGACACCCCGGTAAGCGAGCCCTGTGGAGCACGGATATCTGCAGGATAATCAGGGAATGTACTGATGTCGTTTCCCTCGGTTGCTGATATATTGGAAAACATATTTCCGGCCAACTGCATACCGTCGCCAGAGTCTCCTGAGAAGCGTACTACCACTTCATCAATCTCCTTGACTGTTATTTCTTCTGCCATAATGTTGCTATTTTAAATTTTCAAAAATATTAATGTCTGCAAAAATGTAAAACTTCTTTCAAAAAAACAATTAAATGCCGATGTTTTTTTACAAAAGGTACACTGCATAGTTTTTTTTCACATAAATTATTGCATAATCGGTAAAAAGATGTATTTTTGCAAAGCATTTGAAAAAACATTTGCTATATACCAGGTTTTAACCGCCCTTGTAGTTCAACGGATAGAATAGAAGTTTCCTAAACTTTAGATAGGGGTTCGATTCCCCTCGAGGGTACGAAAGAAAGTCCAATAAATGAATGCATATATTATGCATAAAAGAAGAAGCACAAATAATACATTGAGAAATGCATTACTATGTGCTTTTTTTTATGCTATATCACTTTGTAGTATTTCCCATAACTATTAATTCCAGTTTTTTCGCATTAGTACGAGCCTTAAGCCAATCTGCCATACGCTTCTTCTCTGCAGCCGAAGGTGTCTTGCTACATTGCAAAATCGCAAAAGTCAATGTATCAGGTTTCAGACTGTCAAGTTCCAAACGAATACTACGTGACAATGCCAATGAATTTATTCCTCCAAACAAAGCTTTCATTTCTCCTCCCAACCTGGTATCGGCCTGTCCACTACGAGTATATATATCAAGTTGGGTCCTCAGAGAATCTATCTCACGCTGCTGTTGAGCCAATTTCTGCTCACTCTTCTTATAGAAATCCTCCATTACCATCGATTTGATATTACTGATATCCATATCGCCGTTGTTCACTCCCTGGAATAATACCAGCTTGGTATTCTTAAGATTGTATTTTTCCAGTTTTCTTTCTGCAGAAGCTATCTGTTCCTCAGATACTTCACTACCTACCATAACCACTCTAATCTCGCGTTTATGGTATGATATTTCTCTACTCAAGATTTGTGAATTAGGGAACTGGAGTTCTTCTGTGATATAGTCATTGGCTGCACTCTGATAGAATGTTTCCTTCACTATTCCATATGTAAGGTAGATAGCCGGGCACATAGTTACAAGGGCTATAGCAACTATATATTTACGGACAAGCTTCTCACGATTCTTATCAACAAACTCCTTATGTTTGAACTTCATAAAACGCACACCAAGAAAAGTGGCAAGACTTATGAACACAGAGTTAATAAAATATAGATAAAAAGCACCTAAAAAATACAATAGATTACCCGTAGCCAAACCAAAGCCAGCAGTACAAAGCGGAGGCATCAACGCAGTAGCAATAGCTACACCAGGTATTACGTTTCCTTTCTCCTTAGTAGCCACAGCCACTATACCAGCCAAACCACCGACCAAGGCTATGAAAACATCGTATATAGTAGGAGAAGTACGTGCCAATAACTCTGACTGTACCTCATCAAGCGGAGTAAATGCAAAATATATAGTAGCAGTTGTGACGCTGAATACAGTAGCAATAAAATAACTCTTCAGAGAACGTTTCATCAGTTCAAAGTCATTGATACCAATAGCAAGTCCCACACCCATGATAGGTCCCATAAGAGGGGAAATCAACATGGCACCAATAATTACAGCAGTAGAATTGACATTAAGTCCCAAAGACGCTATAAAAGTGGCAAATACAAGAATCCACAGATTTGCCCCCCGGAATTCCACTCCATTGCGGATGCTTTCAACCGTGAGTTGTTCATCCTCCATACTTTTGTTCAAGTCCAGATAATCGTCATAAAACTTTCTTATCAGATACTTCTTTCTGTTGTTAAGTTCCATAGCTATTTCTTTATAAATCGGTTAATAACAGGAATACTTCTCAAAGGTAAATCTTTTTTTATGATATATGCAACAAATAATGCCAGCAATAATGTCCTGAAAGCAATACGCAACATTGTATTCTCAGGATAAATATAAATTGACACTACATAAAGCACTGCCGCGAAAGCCAGATAGACGAACATTTCTTTTATAGGATAAGCCACAGGATATTTTTTCTGACCTATGAAATATGACAGGACGGTAATAAGTCCGTAACCAGCCACCGATGCCCATGCCGAAGCCAGATAACCGTATTGCGGCACCAACCATATATTAAGTATAAGTATCACCGCACATCCCATAAGCGAGAAATATGCTCCCCATCGCGTTTCGTCAATCAGCTTATACCAGAATGAAAGATTGAAATAGATTCCTTTCAGTATCTCCGCTCCCATAACTATGGCAACTACACTAAGGCCTTCCCAATAGTCCGGAGCCACCATATACTTCAGAATATCCATATAGAACATAACAGCCAGAAATGCCAGTAAAGAGAATATAAAGAAATACTTCATAGCCCCGGCATATGATGATGTGCTGTCCTTCTTGTTGCTGTTGCCAAACACAAATGGCTCATACGCATATCTGAAAGCCTGGGTAAACATTGCCATAACCATTGCCACCTTACTTGTAGCACTATATATACCCAATTGTACAAGTCCCTCCTGACGGTCATCATAAAGGAAAGGATATATCATCTTGTCTACAGTCTGATTCAATATTCCCACCACTCCGAATATCAGTATCGGGAAGGAATAGCTCAACATACGTTTCTGAAGAGCAAAGTCAGGCTTGAAAGATAACTGTTTCAGCTCCGGAATGAAAAACAACACCTGAACTGCCGACATTATCAGATTCGATACAAATATATACCCCACCAGATAATCCGGATTATAAAACCATGAAACCAATGAAGGTGCATGTTCGTTCAACCAGGGACAAAGAAGAAGAAAAAAGAGATTCAGGACAATATTGCCAATGATATTGAAAAGTTTGATTGAAGCAAACTTTACAGGCTTTTTCTTATATCTTAGCCATGCGAAAGGAATGCAGAGAAATGAATCAAGGGCCACAACCATCATCATCATCCCGACATAGTCCTTATGGTCGGGATATTCAAGAAATTGTGATATAGGCTCTAAAAATATCAAACCCAAAATAACAAAAAGCAATGAAAGGCCTCCCACAAAAAGGGATGTATTCGAGAAAACCTTTACAGGATCTTCTTCAGACTTGTTTGCAAAGCGGAAAAAACCAGTTTCCAAACCGAATGTAAGGAACACAAGTATCAGTGCCGTATATGCATAAACATTCGACACTACTCCGTAGCCTCCCGACTCTGCCGAAAGGACTGCCGTATATAACGGAACGAGCAGATAGTTGAGGAAACGCCCTACTATGCTGCTCAATCCATAAATTGCTGTATCTTTAACTAGTGACACGTTGGTAATTAATAATTAAGAATTAATAATTAAGGAGGAAACAGTTATTAGTTATTAGAAGTTGGTTTAAAACAAAAAGAACTAATCGAAAAGTGTTTTCTCCTGTTGCCAGATACTCCTACCAAGATGTTTGTATGCCAATTCTGTCACTTCACGACCACGCGGAGTACGCTTAAGGAAACCCTCTTTTATAAGGAAAGGTTCGTACACTTCCTCCAGAGTACCCGGATCTTCACCCAAAGCAGTAGCAATGGTAGTAAGCCCTACGGGTCCACCCTTGAACTTGTCAATAATAGTACAAAGAATCTTGTTATCTATCTCGTCTAGTCCATAACGGTCTATGTTCAAAGCTTCAAGTGCATACTTCGCAATCTTAAGGTCGATATGCCCGTTGCCCTTTACCTGTGCAAAATCGCGCACTCTTCTGAGCAAGGCATTTGCTATACGTGGGGTACCACGGCTTCTTGACGCAATCTCACCGGCGGCCTCAACATCGCATGTCACTCCGAGAATACCAGCCGAACGCATAACTATGCGCGACAATACATTCTCATCATAATACTCCAAGTGAAGGTTTATACCAAATCTGGCTCTGAGTGGCGCAGTAAGCAATCCGCTACGTGTAGTTGCTCCCACAAGAGTAAAAGGATTCAAATCAAGCTGTATACTTCGTGCCGACGGTCCCTTATCTATCATTATGTCTATACGATAATCTTCCATAGCAGAATACAGGAACTCCTCGACAACCGGACTCAGACGGTGTATCTCATCGATAAACAACACGTCATTAGGTTCCAGACTGGTCAGTACCCCTGCCAAATCACCAGGTTTATCAAGTACAGGACCGGATGTAACCTTGAAACCTACTCCAAGCTCGTTTGCAATGATATTACTCAATGTAGTCTTTCCCAATCCCGGAGGCCCGTGTAGCAGCACATGGTCCAGAGCCTCAGCCCTTAATCTTGCAGCCTTAACGAATATACGCAGATTATCTACCACCTTGTCCTGTCCGCTGAAATCCTCGAACTGTAACGGACGAAGAGCATTCTCGAAATCGCGTTCCTTCCCTGTAGGCTTATAATCTCTTATATCAAACTGATCTTCCATAAAGTGTAGTAAAATACAGATGCAAACTTACACAAAAAAGAGGGAATAGTAAAATATAGAATATAAAAAGAGAATGTCCAGAAACAGACTATATAATAAAATCCCAATAACACAACTTTATGACAACACTCAATCAGGAAAAGTTATATCACCATTTCTCCGAGAAAACAGTTCATATAAATCTTACTTTCTTCATAACGGCAATGTTATTTTAAAGTATTCACTTTCTCTATGTTCTTTCTTTATTATATCAAGCATCTTATCTACAACATCCGGATAACTTGCCGCTATATCATTATCTTCATGAATATCGCATGACAAATCATAGAGATAAGGTTTACCTCTCTTGACCACAAGTTTCCAGTCATCCATACGTACAGCTATCTGGTCTGTTTCATGAAACTCCCAATAGAGATACTCATGTTTCTCCTGCATCTCATCATTACCCATCAAAGTAGGAGCAAACGATATACCATCGAAACAGTCACCTTCAAGTTTCTTGTTCAAATACTTTTTAGGGAACTTCTTGTCGCCAATCAAATCGCAGAAGGTAGGCATAATGTCATAGAAAGCCAGTTGATGATTGTTCACAACGCCAGCCTCAACCTTACCCGGCCAACGTACAATAAAAGGAACTCTGATTCCGCCTTCATGACACTGGCGCTTCAACCCACGCAATTTCCCGTCACGACCGAAGAATTCAGGGTCTGCCCCACCCTCTTCGTGAGGTCCGTTATCGCTGCTGAATATCACTATGGTGTTTTCATCTAAACCTTTTTCCTTCAGTTTCGACAATATCTCGCCAACGTATGTATCCAGACGTGTTATCATTCCGGCAAATTCTGCATGAGTATGTACAGCCGGATTATATCTGCTGCCTTCATCACCTCCCCAAGTCTTATCATGGAAAAATTTTTTCTTATATGATTTCAGAATAGAATCATTCGGCTGTGCCAGTTCTGCATGCGGAAGTGTATATGTAAAGAAGCCATAGAAAGGCACACTTCCATCCTGTGAATCAATCCATTTCAATGCTTCACGATGAATCATATCAGCAGAATACTGTGGACGTTTTTTATAGTCATCGCCATACATTGGATATTTAATGTTTTCATCCATTGTAATACGCACTGTTGCAGTATCTCCAAGCGACTTGCTGTATCGGTTAAGGAAATTAGGATAATACAGATGCGCCTGAAACTGGCATATGAAGCCATAGTATTCATCTATACCACGTTTATCAGGAGTAGAACACGAGCCTTCGTATCCTCCGGCCCATTTACCAAACATACCGGTGGTATATCCATTCTTTTTCATTATCTCAGGAAGGATTATATGATTAGGATCGTATGGTTCCTGACCTACAATTGTATATTCGTCGTTATTGCCATACTTCATCATAGGAACATCTTTCCAATACTCCTTATTTCCACGTACATGTGTATGTCCCGAATGCTGTCCTGTCATTATTGTGGCACGTGAAGGCGCACTCACCGGGCTACCAGCATAAGCTTGCGTAAAACGCATTCCTTCCTGCGCCATACGGTCAATATTGGAAGTATGAATATATTTCTGACCATAACACCCCAGGTCGCCATATCCCATATCGTCGCACAAAATAAAAATAATATTAGGCTTCTCTGTCTTTTTTGCAGCTTGGATATGACATATTCCTGTTGCCAATACTCCTGCACAAATCATTATGTTCTTAATCATAATATTTATATTTTAAGGTTAAAGCTTTAACATCCAATTGTATCAATTCATAATATGATTATAAGATGATATAAATTCAGTATGTCATAAATGAAATTTACAAGCGCTAATATAGCAATATTTTTCCATGACAAAATAATCTAAAAAGTAAAACCGCCTTTATTTTTAAAAAGTTATTATACAGATACAAAAAAAGCGGTCCCCGATTAGAGGACCGCTCTCTGTTATATGTTGTATTATGAAATTACAACTTTGGACCAGCAGCAACAAGAGCCTTACCAGCTTCGTTTCCTGTGAACTTAGCGAAGTTCTTGATGAAACGTCCAGCCAAGTCTTTAGCTTTTTCTTCCCACTGACAAGCGCATTCGTAAGTATCGCGTGGGTCAAGAATCTTAGGATCTACACCTGGCAATTCTGTTGGAACTACGAAGTCGAAGAATGGGATAACCTTAGTAGGAGCCTTATCGATAGAACCGTCAAGGATAGCATCGATAATACCACGAGTATCGCGGATAGAGATACGCTTACCTGTACCGTTCCAACCAGTGTTAACCAAGTATGCCTTAGCACCAGTCATTTCCATCTTCTTAACAAGTTCTTCAGCATATTTAGTTGGGTGCAAGCTCAAGAATGCAGCGCCGAAACATGCAGAGAATGTTGGAGTTGGTTCAGTGATACCACGTTCTGTACCAGCCAACTTAGCAGTAAATCCTGACAAGAAGTAGTACTGAGCCTGAGCAGGGTTAAGGATAGATACTGGAGGCAATACACCGAATGCGTCAGCTGACAAGAAGATTACCTGCTTAGCGTGAGGACCCTTAGAAACTGGCTTAACGATGTTTTCGATGTGGTTGATTGGGTAAGAAACACGAGTGTTTTCAGTTACGCTCTTATCAGCGAAGTTAATCTTACCTTCTGCATCAACTGTAACGTTTTCAAGAAGAGCGTTACGTTTGATAGCGTTGTAGATATCTGGTTCTGATTCCTTGTCAAGGTTGATGACCTTAGCATAGCAACCACCTTCATAGTTGAATACACCTTCGTTGTCCCATCCGTGTTCGTCGTCACCGATAAGTTTACGTTTTGGGTCAGTAGAAAGAGTAGTCTTACCTGTACCAGACAATCCGAAGAAGATAGCTGATTCAGTTTCGTCCATGTTAGTGTTAGCAGAACAGTGCATAGAAGCAACACCACGAAGTGGGTTGAAGTAGTTCATCATAGAGAACATACCTTTCTTCATTTCACCACCGTAC
>artificially_reared_1__coassemble_227_pt1 | contig 55320 bp, 29 predicted proteins | sample artificially_reared_1__metabat2_low_PE_002 | metagenome-assembled genome bin artificially_reared_1 | reverse complement strand
GGGTCGGCGGTTCGAATCCGTCAACGCCCACTCCAAAAATAATTAAGCCTCGCAAAAGCGAGGCTTTTTTCTTATCTGTCAAAAAGTTCGGTCGAGAGATATCTTTCTCCTGTATCGGGTAACAGTACTACTATATTCTTTCCTTTATATTGTTTTTCCTGCGAAAGTTTCATTGCTGCATATGCAGCTGCCCCTGATGATATTCCACAAAGTATTCCTTCTTTATTGGCAAGTTCGCGTGCTGTTGTCATTGCATCGTCGTTCTTTACGCGGAATACTCTGTCGATGATCTTTGTATCAAGTGTGTCAGGAATGAAGCCGGCTCCTATACCCTGAATTTTGTGTGCTCCGGGTTTGTCTCCTGAAATTACTGCTGAAGAGTCAGGTTCTACTGCAATCAATTCTATTTCGGGATTCTTTTCTTTCAGTTTACGTCCTGTTCCGCTTATTGTGCCTCCTGTGCCGACACCAGCCACAAACACATCTATTTCCCCTTCAGTATCTCTCCATATTTCTTCGGCTGTTGTGTTGTAGTGTGCCTCTGGGTTTGCCTTGTTGCAGAATTGCTGCAGAATAATCGAACCTTCTATTTCTGAATTCAGTTCCTTTGCCTTTTCTATTGCACCGTTCATACCTTTACTGCCGGCGGTCAGTACCAGTTCTGCTCCGTATGCTTTAAGCAGGAGTTGGCGTTCGCGACTCATTGTTTCGGGCATTGTTAGTATCAGCTTGTATCCTCTAAGTCCTGCTATCCATGCCAGCCCCACTCCGGTGTTTCCGCTTGTAGGTTCTATTATTGTAGCTCCAGGTTTCAGTATGCCTTTTTTTTCGGCATCATTTATCATGTTTAGTGCTATTCGGTCCTTTGCACTTCCTCCTGGATTGAACATTTCTAGTTTTGCTATAACCGAGGCTTCAGAATTATGAAACTTCTCCATATTGTTAAGTCTTATCATCGGAGTGTTTCCGATAAGCTCTGTCAGATTGTTTTTAATGTTTTGCATGCTTGTAAGTTTTTTGTGATGTATTATAAAAAAAGAGTTCATGATATTCCTTGCTTGAATTTCATGAACTCTCTATATGATATTGTGAATTCTTATTTTTCCCGGTCTGTCTTGTATTCCTCTTTTCTTTTCGGGTTCATGGGAAACCAACCTTTCAGAACTCTTTCTCTTTGTTCGAAAAGTTCCTTTATAGTCCAAAACGACGAGAAGGAAAATACTCCCAATAGTGTGGAAATGAGTATGTTGTCTGTCATTACTGAACCTGCTATGCCTAAGATGCCAAGTAGGAGGAAAATCCACCAGCATCTGGTGCCCCAATAATATTCAGCTTTTACCACAATGGGATGGAAAAAACCGATTATGAGAAAAGTGCATAAACCAATGATTATGCCTCCCATGTTTAGTCCGGCTATTAATTCCATTATTAATCCAGATGAATAGGAATTTCTTTCTTGATGCTCTGTTCCAAAGAAATCAGAGTTTCAGTAGCAGTGACACCTGGAATCTCCTGTATGCGTGAGTTCAATAAATCCATCAGATGCTCGTTGTCTGTAGAATACAGTTTTGTAAGCATGGTGTAAGGACCTGTAGTAAAGTGACATTCCACGATTTCAGGAATCTTGTTGAGTTCAGCTACTACACTTTTATACATGGAGCCTTTTTCAAGTTTGATACCAACGTAAGTACAAGTCATATAACCTAAGCTTTTAGGATTCACGTTGTATCCTGAACCAATGATTACGCCCAGGTCAATCAGACGTTGTACGCGCTGATGAATTGCTGCACGTGAAACTCCGCATTCTGCAGCTACGTCTTTGAAAGGAATACGCGCATTCTGAGAGATAATTTCCAGAATTTGTTTGTCTAATTTATCAATCTTTTCCATAATTGTATGTTTTGTTATATCATTTTGTAAGCAAATGTATGAAAACTTTTTTATTAATTCGTAATTTCATTCAAAAAAACATTATTTTTTAGGTGAAAAGAACAATATTACTGCTATATAACAATATTTTTTATTGTTTTGTTCAATAAAACTTTCATAAACTGACTAAATGATATAAACAATATAACCCCTATAATTGTTCTTTATGTCAGAAATGTAACATATTATCATTATTTCTGTTAACTTTGTCACAGTAACTAAACTTGTGTAATTATGCATCCTTTACATCTGTTCAAATATTGTCCTGTATGTGGTTCACCACACTTTGAGGAACACAATTTCAAATCAAAAAAATGTGCCGACTGTGGTTTTGTGTATTATTTCAATTCCAGTGCGGCAACGGTAGCTTTTATACTTAATTCCAAGAATGAACTTCTTGTGTGCCGTCGTGCTAAAGACCCGGCAAAAGGGACTTTGGATCTTTCCGGCGGGTTTATAGATATGTATGAGACGGCAGAAGAAGGAGTGGCACGCGAGGTTAAGGAGGAAACAGGTCTTGATGTGGTGAAAGCGGAATATCTGTTTTCATATCCCAATACATATCTGTATTCAGGATTTCTGGTTCATACCATGGATATGTTTTTCCTTTGCAGGGTAGAGAATGATTCGGAGTTGGAAGCAATGGATGACGTGGCTGAATCTTTCTGGATGCCTATTGACAAGATAAATCCTGAAGAATTCGGACTCGATTCTGTGCGAAAGGGAGTGGAACGTTTTATAAATGAATACAATAAATAATTTATATATTTATGAAGAATAAAGGAAACGCATTTATAGCAGGTCTGATGATGACTATGCCTATGGTGGCAGGAGCACAGCAGACTGAACCGCTGACCGGCCACTGCAGGCTGTTCGACGATGGAAAACAACTGTTTATGCGTCATGATTACGCTGCTGCACGACAGACACTGATGCGGTATATGAGTCAGGACAATTGTGCGGAATTTGCCGATGAGGCAGAGTATATGCTGGTATGCACTGCATATGAACTGCAAATGCCTGACCGCATAAATAAACTTGAAGCATATCTGGAGAAACATCCGGAGTCAAGATATAAGAATAGGGTTCAAGCTCTTATCGCATCTTCATATTTTTTCGATAAGGAATATCTGAAGGCTATAGCATGTTATAGAGGTTGTGACTTCGATGCGATGGGGAGTGATGAAAGAGATGATAACGTTTATCGTCTGGCACAGTCTTATCTTGAGATAGGAAATACAGAAGAAGCTGCAGCTTGGCTGACAGTCCTTAAAGAGGCAAGCACAAAATATTCGGACGATGCTACATACAGTCTGGCTTACATAGACTATTCTACTGGCAGATATAATGCTGCAATGGAAGGTTTTTCTTCTGTGAAAGATAATAAAAACTATGCAGAACTTGCTCCTTGTTATATGGCGGATATAAGCCTGATTACAGGTGACTATGCTGGAGCAAGGGATATGGCGGTGAAATATCTTAAAGAATATCCAAACAATGAGAAGTCATTGGAAATGAAGAGAATAGCTGGTGAAGCAGCTTACTCGCAGAAGGATTATACTGCTGCAGTGAATTATCTTTCTCCTTATTGCAGTGAAGTCTCGAATCCGCAGCGAAATGCTCTTTATAAACTTGGTATGAGTTATTTCAATACTCAGGTTTATTCCGAAGCGGCAGAAAATCTGGGTAAAGTTACAAGTGCGGACGATGAGATGTCGCAGAATGCCTACTTGCATATGGGACTTGCTTATCTGAACCTGAAAGAACGTAATAAGTCAAGAATGGCTTTCGAGCAGGCCTCTGCATCAAATAAAAATATACAGATAAAGGAACAGGCGCTTTACAACTATGCCTTGTGCATTCACGAGACATCGTATTCCCCGTTTGCCGAATCGGTTACGGTTTTCGAGCGTTTCCTTAATGAATTTCCGCATTCGCAATATACAGACAAGGTAAACGACTATCTTATAGAGGTGTATATGAATACTCGCAGCTATATGGCTGCATTGAAGTCAATAGCCAAAATCAGTCAGCCGGGAACACGTATACTTGAAGCAAAGCAGAAGCTGCTTTTCCGCTTAGGTACACAGGCTTTTGCACAGGCATCGTTCGAAAATGCCATCGACTATTTCACTCAGTCACTGCAATTGGGCAGATATAATGCACAGACCAAGGCTGATGCATATTTCTGGCGTGGAGAAGCAAAATATCGACTTGACAGGTTTGAACAGGCGGCTGCAGACTATAGACAGTATATGGAGTTTGCCACAAACAAGAAAAGCATGGAGTATGGTCTTGCTCTATACAATATGGGATATACATCTTTCAAACAGAAGCAGTATGACAAGGCACTGACATGGTTTGTGAGATGTGCCGATACGGATGCTGCCATAGACGCTTCTGTTAGGGGGGATGCCTGCAATCGTGCCGGTGACTGCTATTTCTATGCACGCCGTTTTGATGAAGCCCGTGCGCAGTATGCCAAGGCAGTATCTATCGAACCGTCATACGGCGATTACTCTTTGTTCCAGGAGGCTTTTGTAAAAGGTTTGCAGCGTGACTATACGGGAAAGATAGAGACTCTTAATACTCTTTTCTCCAAATATCCTTCGTCGCAATATATTGATGATGCATTGTACGAACAGGGACGTGCTTTTGTACAGATGGAACAAGCTGACAATGCTATAGAACGATATAAGATTCTGGTAGAGAAATGGCCTGAAAGTCAGTTGGCGCGTAAGGCTGCAAGCGAGATAGCTCTGCTGTATTATCAGAATGACAAGTTCAATGAAGCAATTGCCGCATATAAAAAAGTTATTGCAGATTATCCTGGAAGCGAAGAGGCCAGAATGGCTCAACGTGACCTGAAATCTGTATATATAGATATAAATAAGGTGGACGAGTATATGGCGTATGCTTCGTCTCTGCCGGGTGGAGCAAACTTCGACGTAAATGAACGTGATTCGCTGACTTATACCGCTGCCGAACGTGTTTATATGCGTGGAAATATTTCTGAGGCCAAGAATAGTCTGACATCATATTTGCAGTCGTTCCCTCAGGGAGCTTTCAGTGTGAATGCATCTTACTATCTGGGTATCATAGCATATAATGAAAAAGATTACTCTGGAGCTACATCATATCTGAATAAGGTTCTGGAATATCCAGACAGCAAATTCTCTACAGAGGCTATGACATTGTGTGCCCAAATGGCTTACAATGGTAAAGAATATGCCAGGGCACTGGAACTTTATAAACGTTTGGCTGACCGTGCCGGAAATCAGGAGGAACGTCTTCAGGCACAGACGGGTGCCTTGCGTAGCGCATATATGGCAGGAGATAGCAAAGAAACTATTTCTGCAGCATCGGCTATGTTGGCACACAGCAAGCTTGTTCCCGAACTGGAAAACGAGGCTAGATACTATAGGGCAAAGGCATTCATTAAGAACGGGCAAAGCAATGACGCTCTGGCCGATTTGAAAGTTCTTTCCGGAGATACAAGAAATGTTTATGGTGCAGAGGCCAAATATCTGGTGGCACAGATTTACTTTGACGAAGGAAAGACAGAGGATGCAGAGAATGAGGTTCTTCAGTATATAGAAGTCAGTACACCACATGCCTATTGGCTGGCAAGAAGTTTTGTGCTCCTGAGCGATGTTTATGTAAAACTAGGACGTAATCTTGATGCAAAACAGTATCTGTTGTCATTGCAGCAGAATTATCAGGCTGACGATGATATAGCGGAAATGATAGAAACCAGATTGGCTAAACTTAACCAGTAACGACAATGAAGAAATATAGAAAACAAATTTTGATATGTGCCGGACTTGTCACACTGACTAATGTGGCGGCACAACAGCAACAGAAGAATGATTCTACCGTGAACCGTACCGTTGTAGTGGAGAACCAGTATAATCCGGAGGTGATGGATGCGTTCAAGGTGAATGTATTGCCAAAGGTAGAAGAGCCGGCTGTGGCAAAAACACAGATAGACTATGCATCGTCCGTACATCAGATGAACAAGTTTTCTGTTCTCCACATGGATGTTATGAACAGGGAGATTTCGGAAGATAAAGTTAAGAGAGGATATGTACGTCTGTCTTACGGTAACAGAAACAATACTGACCTTAAAGGGGCTTACCTTTGGAATATCACTGAACGTGATGTGCTTGATGTGATGGCTACATTCCACGGATATTCTGGAAATATCGGTGCCGGATATGATTTCGACCCTGTGACGAGTATACCGATTCTTAACTACGACAATGAGTGGAAGCATCGATTCTTCCGCACTGGTGCATCGCTTAAATATAACCATGATTTCGATAAGGTGAGCATGTATGTAGGTGGTGACTTTGCATCGCAAGTGTTTAGCTATATGCCTGATGTGCAATTGGTTTCTTCTTCATCGCAGAATGGTGGAAAAAGCGAAAAACCTTCATTCGGACATCAGTTATTCATATCCGGTGGTGGATATGTAGGAGTATCTTCCGTGGAAGGAACTCTTCCGGTTGAATTTGGTTTCCAGACCGGATATAATATGTTCAGACGCAAACATGGCATCTATATTCCAGGAGGCATATCAGAGGGTAATGTTCATACACAGGGATATATTTCTGCAGGAATTGACGACAGACAGGCGGTAGGAGTAGCACTTGAAATGGACAATATGTTCTATGATAAGTCGTTCAGTAACTATTCATTGATAAAACTGCGTCCTTATTATTCTTTAAAGACAGAGTCTGTATCTTTTACTGCAGGAGTGAATGTTGACTTCCAGATATCTAATGATGGTGGATTGAAGCTATCGCCTGACGTAAGATTTGACTATACTTTTGCCGACAATTATGTGTTCTATGCGCATCTCACAGGTAATACCCGCCTGAATGATTTCGGTACAATAAACGACTTCTCTCCATTTTGGGTACAGCCTATGCAGCTTAACACTTCTTATACACCGTATGATGTAAAAATAGGTTTGAAGGCTGCGCCGCTTACAGATTTTGGTTTTGGTGTGTATGCCGGTTATCGTGAAACAAGAAACGAACTCTTCTCTATGCCTTATAATGACGGAGGAGGTGTTTATAATGGGATAGCACAGGCTAAAGCACGTGTGGCTTATGCAGGACTTTCTGCCGACTATTCGTTTAGAGATTTGTTTGATTTTGGTTTTACAGGTCGTTTTTATGGATGGAATGTCAAGAAAGATATGGAGCAGCTGTTGTGGTTGAAACCACTTTATAACATAGGGTTCAATGTCCGTGCTAAAGTGTTTAAAGACTTTCATGCAACTGCAGAATATACTTACGAAGGACGTAAAAAGACTTTGGGTATAAAGGCCGATGCAGTGAACGAACTGAATATAGGAGCTGAATATCTGTTTAACGACAGAGTAAATGTTTTCTTGAAACTGAACAATCTGCTGAATAAGAATTATGTGACAGAAAGCGGATATCCTGTTCAAGGTTTTAATGTAATGGCAGGAGTGAGTCTGAATTTCTGATTATCAATATGATGTATGAAAATAAAAGTCATATCCCGTGGTTGAGGAATATGACTTTTATTTTTTATCTATCGGAGATTGTCTTTCCGATAGGGTTTAATATTGTTAGTGAGATGGAAATCAAATGTTTGGTGTATCCCAAACTTTAGTCTCGTTGCATTTGATTTCCACTGCCTGGTCTTCACAGAAAACAAGGAATTTACCTTCTTCAAGTCTCCATTTTCCAAAGTAATCAACAAAAGCCAGGTCGCTTGCCTTTATTTTCATGCTTACAGTCTTGGTTTCTCCCGGTTGCAATTCAATTTTTGCAAACTGGCGCAAACGCTTGTTGTCAGGGGTACTGCTTGCAACAAAATCTTTGGCAAATAACAATACACTTTCTTTTCCGGCTACTTTACCGGTATTAGTTACGTCTACAGAGAATTCCAGTTCATCATCAGAAGAGAATGTTTCTTTGTTAACCTTCATGTTGCTGTATTTGTAAGTAGTGTAGCTCAATCCATATCCGAAAGGCCACTGTACATCCATTACGGCATCATAATTGTAGTTACCACCCATCTGTCCTACATTTTCACATGGCTTGTAATCGTATGTAGCAAGTGAATTGATATATTTAGGATAAGTGAAAGGCATTTTGGCACTGAAGTTTGCATCGCCTGCAACAAGATTGGCCAATGCATCTCCACCATAGTTTCCAGGCAACATAATGTTTATCACACCTTTAGCCAAAGGTTCTATATCGTTGATGATACGTGGTCGTCCCTGACTTAATACAAGGATGATAGGTTTGCCGGTTTTTGCAAGTGCTTTAACAAGATTACGCTGGTTTTCAGACATTGTAAGATCGCTTAGATTACCCGGAGTTTCACAATAAGAATTTTCTCCTACACAAGCTACAATGACGTCTGCTCTAGAAGCTGCAGCTACAGCCTTGTTTATTTCTGGTTTGAGTTCTTCCCACCAGTTGTCGTTTTTGTAAGGAGCATATTCTACACCGGCTTCGTAGATAATGTTTTCTTTTCCGTATTTGTTGCAGAATGCTTCGTATATAGTGTTATAAGCTGTAGCATGCTTGTCGGCAAGATGTCCTTGCCAGCTGTATGACCATCCACCGTTTAGAACTCTCATGGAATTTGCGTTAGGACCTGTGATAAGGATTTTCTTTCCTTTTGCAATAGGCAGGATGTTATCTTCGTTCTTAAGAAGGACTTCAGTCTCTTCGGCTGCTGCAAGGGCTTCCTTGGCAAAATCTTCGGAACCGAATTTGTTGTATTTCTCAATATCCCAATAAGGATTTTCGAACAATCCAAGACGATATTTCAGACGAAGTACGCGAGCTACGGCATCATCGATTCTGCTCATAGGCACTTCACCTTCTTCTACCAGTTCTTTAAGATAGTCACAGAAAGAAACTTCATAAGGAACCATTGACATATCTATACCTGCATTGATTGCAATTTTGATGGCTTCTTTCTTAGTTTCAGCAATATGGTCGCGGGTACAGAGATTGTTGATGTCGGCCCAGTCGGTAACAATCATTCCGTCCCAGTTCAAGTCCTCTTTAAGCCAGTCTGTAAGCAACTCCTTGTTAGCATGGAAAGGCATTCCGTTGTTTACTCCGGAGTTGACCATAATAGATAGTGCACCGGCTTTTATGGCTGCCTTGAATGGAGCAAAATGTTTTTCTCTCATATCCGAAAGGCATATTGACGAAGGTGTTCTGTCTTTACCTGAAACAGGTACACCGTATCCCATATAATGTTTTACACATGCAGCTACATTGTATTCGCCTATCTTGTTCGGATCATTTCCCTGGAAACCTATTACTGCCTGTACGCCCATTTCAGAGTTGACGTATGCATCCTCACCATAGTTCTCCCACATACGTGGCCAGCGTGGATCACGTCCAAGGTCTACTACAGGAGCATATGTCCATGGAATACATCCTGCTTTTGTTTCGTAAGCAGATATTTCTGCTCCTCTTTTCACCAGCTCGCGGTTGAATGATGCACCCATGTTTATTCCTTGAGGGAATAATGTACCGTCGAGTGTATAAGTCGTTCCATGTATCTGGTCTACTCCATAGATACAAGGAATTCCTATTTCTTTCATTGATTTATCCTGTATCTGTTTGATAGATTTAGCCCAAACTTCTTTTTTCTGAGCCACTCCCAATGGAACGTTCAGGATAGAACCAACCTTGTATTTACCGATTACCGTATCAAGCATAGCTTCGCTGAGTGTAAATCCTTTTTCTTTACTCTCGTCAAAGTCTGTAACAACATCAACCGTAATTTCGCACATCTGTCCGATTTTCTCTTCAAGTGTCATCTTGCCCAACCATTCCTTGATGTGTTTTTCAATGTTAGGGTCTTGTTTGATGGCTGGAGCTGTGGTTACTCCTTCCTGGCATGAATTGAATATCATACTGCACATAAGTGAAACTGATAAAAATAACTTGTTTTTGATTTTCATATAAATATTGATTTTAAAATAATGTCGTATCTCATCCTTATAAGGAGCAAATTTAGTCTTAAATGTGATTCTAATCAATATCAAGTACTTATTTATTCTATGTCTGTTACATTTGTAATGTAATTATGTTACTTGGTATATTGTTTTCTGTATTAAGAATCACTACAACAGCTTGATAATGCTAAGTTTGTTGTATTTTTGCAGCATAAAAAAATGATTATGAACAGCAATACAGAAAAAAGAGCATATACCTCGAAAGAAATATTGACAATAGCATATCCTATACTTATAAGTCTTGTGATGGAACAGGCCATTGGTATGACGGATACAGCCTTTTTAGGTCGTGTTGGTGAGGTGGAACTCGGAGCGTCTGCTATAGCAGGTGTATATTATATCGCTATTTTTATGATAGGTTTCGGTTTCAGTATAGGTTCGCAGATACTGATGGCACGAAGAAATGGTGAGAAGAGATATTCCGAGATTGGTGATATCTTTTATCAAGGTGTGTATTTCATGATATTCCTGGCTGCAGCAGCGTTTACTCTTACAGAACTGATAACTCCGTGGTTGTTGCCAAAGATACTCTCTTCACAGAATATTTATGCGGCAGCCGAGAGTTATATACACTGGAGGGCTTTCGGATTTTTCTTCTCTTTTGTGGCTGTGATGTTCAGGGCATTCTTTGTAGGAACAACTCAGACTAAGACACTTACTCTGAATTCGCTTGTAATGGTGGGTTCCAATATAGTTTTCAATTATATCTTGATTTTCGGTAAATTGGGATTCCCTGCTTTGGGAATATCAGGTGCGGCAATAGGCTCGTCGCTTGCTGAACTTGTCTCACTGATATTCTTTATTACATATACCGTCCGGAAAATAGACCTGAAGAAATATGGTCTGAATAAGTTCAGTTCATTCAATACGGATAGACTTAAAAGGATACTTAATGTGTCTCTTTGGACCATGATTCAGAATTTCATTTCACTTTCTACATGGTTTATCTTTTTTCTTTATGTGGAACATCTTGGTGAACGTCCTCTTGCCATAACAAATATCATAAGGAATATTTCCGGTATAACGTTTATGATAATATCGGCGTTTGCTTCTACTTGCGGTTCGTTGGTCAGTAATCAGATAGGTGCTGGAAAGGCCGACAGTGTGGTATGTACGGTACATCAGCATATAAAACTGGCTTTGGCTATAGTCTTGCCACTGACTGTATTGTTTGCAATATTCCCTACTGTGGTGTTAGGTATATATACAGATATGCCAGACCTTATAGAAGCGTCAATACCGTCGTTGTGGGTGTTCTGTACCACTACATGGCTCACGGCTGCATCGAACATATACTTCCAGTCTGTATCTGGAACGGGTAATACCCGCATGGCGTTTATTCTTGAACTGTCTACTCTCTTGATTTATGCCGCATATATAACAGTGATAATTCAGGTGATGAGGCTTGATGTGGCATGGTGTTGGACTTCAGAACATGTTTACGGTGGATTCCTGCTTATATTTTGCAGTATATACATGCACCGTGGCAGATGGAAATTGAAGAGGATATAATAAATAAAAATGAACCGTTTCATATGACAATACTGAAACGGTTCGTTTTGTATATTTAATTTCTGGAAATTATTTAATTTTGGAAAGGAAACGTTCTCTGTCTACTATATAGCGTATATGTTTGCCTTCTCCTATTGTTCCTTTTGAGTCAGCCGCTGTAACTTTAAATGTAAGTTTTCTACCATCTATTTCTTCAAGAACAGCTTCTGCTGTTACTGTTTCACCAAGAGCCGATGGCTTAATGTGTGATGTTTCCATCATTGCTCCTACTGTGGTAGATCCTTCAGGCAAATGAGATGCAACAGCTTTCATCGCTGCATTTTCCATTAGTGCAACCATTGCTGGAGTTGCGAAAACTTCCATATCGCCGGAACCCATTGTGAGTGCTGTATTTGCAGCACTTACAGTCATTGTGCTGACGTGTTTTAATCCTGTTTCCATTTTTCTAAGTTTAATTATGTTATTTCAGTACAAAAATAAGTATTATTCTTTAAGAATCCATTTCTATATTCATCTAATATGATTGGTTCTGTCTAAATAACCAAGGGGAATTGTTGGTAATGTATTTATGATATTCAGTTAGCAACTGAAATAATTTGTGTGTAAATGTAAAACTAAATTAGGAAGAAAAATACTTTGTCGCATCTGTTTAATTCTTTTTATATAACTTGAAAATATATAATTGTATTAATGATACTTATTCTTGTAAAAATGATACATGAAACAATTTTTGTTCTTGTTGTAACATTTATTATATTCATTTTATACGTTCTGAAATACTTTTGCATAAAATTTCTTAATTAATAATCTAAAAATTAATGCGTATGAAGAGCATGAAAAGAAAAATTTTTCTTGCGCTATTCTTATTGATATGCATAGTCGTGCATGCGCAAGATCTGGTCGTTCAAGGAACAGTTTTATCGGCTGTTGACAATTTTCCGGTTATTGGTGCTACTGTTGTAGAAAATGGTAATAATACTAATGGTACTATTACTGATATTGATGGAAAGTTTACTTTAACCGTGAGTGAGGGTAGTTTTATCTCTGTTTCGTTTGTTGGATATAAAACAGAGACTCAGAAGGCTGAGAATATGATGAGTTTTTTACTTAAAGAAGATTCTGAAGTGCTTGATGAAGTCGTTGTAACAGGTTATACAACACAGCGTAAGGCTGACCTTACTGGTGCCGTTTCTGTAGTCAGTATGGATGAAATCTCAAAACAGAATGAGAATAATCCTATGAAGGCTCTTCAAGGAAGAGTGCCAGGTATGAATATTACAGCTGATGGTAATCCAAGCGGTTCTACTACAATCCGTATCCGTGGTATAGGAACATTGAACAACAACGACCCTCTATACATTATTGACGGTGTGCCTACCAAAGGCGGTATGCATGAGTTAAACGGTAACGATATTGAATCTATTCAGGTGTTGAAAGATGCCGCTTCTGCTTCAATATATGGTTCGCGTGCTGCAAACGGTGTTATCATCGTAACTACCAAGAAAGGTAAGGAAGGTCAGATAAAGGTTAATTTCGATGCTTCTGTATCAGCTTCCATGTACACAAATAAGATGGAAGTTCTTAATGCTAGAGAATATGGTCAAGCTATGTGGCAGGCTTATGTAAACGACGGTCAGGACCCAAATACAAATGCATTGGGATATTCTTATGATTGGGGGTATGACAAAAATGGTATTCCTGTATTGCACGGAATAAGCATGTCACGTTTTCTTGATTCTGATAATACTGTTCCTTCTGCCGATACTGACTGGTTTGACGAAATCAGCCGTACCGGTGTGATACAGCAATATAATCTTTCTGTAAGTAACGGCTCCGAGAAGGGATCATCTTATTTTTCATTAGGGTATTATAAAAATAATGGTATTATAAAAACATCTGACTTTGAACGCTTTTCAACTCGTATGAATTCAGATTATAATTTGATTGAGAATATTCTTACTATAGGAGAGCATTTTACTGTTAACAGAACATCAGAAGTTGTTGCTCCTGGTGGTTTCCTTCAGAATGTTTTGCAGGCTAACCCATCATTACCAGTTTATACTAATGAAGGAGAATATGCCGGTCCTGTAGGTGGTTATCCTGACCGTGAAAATCCTGTAGCTCGTCTTGAAAGAAATTCCGATACTAAATATTATTACTGGAGAATGTTTGGTGACGCATACATCAATCTAAATCTCTTTAAAGGGTTTAATATACGTTCTACATTTGGTATCGACTATTCACAAAAACAACAGAGGATATTCACTTATCCTATTACAGAAGGTAACGTAGCTAATGATAAAAATGCAGTAGAGGCAAAACAGGAACACTGGATGAGATGGATGTGGAATGCTGTTGCTACATATAATTTCGAAAAAGGTAATCATAGAGGTGATGCAATGATTGGTGTTGAGTTGAATAACGAGGACAATACATGGTTTTCTGGATATAAAGAAGAGTTTTCAATCCTGAATCCTGATTTCATGTGGCCTGATGCCGGAGTAGGAACTGCACAGGCTTACGGTTCAGGCGACGGCTATTCATTGGTTTCATTCTTTGGTAAATTCAACTATACTTACAATGACAGATATCTGGCTTCATTGACTGTACGTAGGGATGGTTCTTCAAGGTTCGGTAAGAATAATCGTTTTGCTACTTTCCCTTCTGTCTCTTTGGGATGGCGTATGAGTCAGGAAGAATTCATGAAAGATATAGAGTGGCTTGATGACCTCAAAGTTAGAGTCTCCTGGGGACAAACTGGTAATCAGGAAATTTCTAATACAGCACGTTATACTCTTTATGTTCCTAACTATGGTGTAACAGAATCTGGAGGTCAAAGCTACGGAACTTCATATGATATTGAAGGTACAAACGGTGGAAAGACCCTTCAGTCTGGATTCAAACGTAATCAGTTGGGTAATGATGATATAAAATGGGAGACTACTACTCAGACAAATGTCGGTATTGATTTCTCTTTGTTCAATCAGCAGGTATATGGATCATTGGACTGGTTCTATAAGAAAACTACTGATATCCTAGTTCAGATGGCAGGTATCGCTTCAATGGGTGAAGGTACTACTCAGTGGATTAATGCCGGAGAAATGGAGAATAAAGGTTTTGAGTTCAATATTGGTCACAGAAAAACATTTGATAACGGATTTAAGTATGACTTCAATGCTAATATTTCTACTTACAGAAATAAAATTACTGCTTTACCTATTACTGTAGCAGCTAACGGTACGTTTGGTGGTAATGGTGTAGAGAGTGTTATAGGTCATGCCAATGGTTCGCAAGTTGGTTATGTGGCAGACGGAATATTCAAATCACAGGAAGAAGTTGACAATCATGCAGTACAGGAAGGTGCTGGAGTAGGACGTATCCGCTGGCGTGACTTGGATGGTAACGGTGTAATCAACGAAAAAGACCAGCAGTGGATTTATGATCCGACACCAGCATTCAGCTACGGTTTGAATATGTATTTCGAATATAAGGATTTCGACTTCACTATGTTTTGGCAAGGTGTACAGGGAGTTGATATCATCAGTGACTTGAAGAAGGAAACAGACTTATGGAGCGGTTTGAATATCGGCTTCCTGAACAAGGGTAAACGTCTTCTTGATGCATGGACTCCATATAATTCTTCATCAGACATACCTGCATTGACAAGAACTGACGTAAACAATGAAAAGAGAGTTTCGTCATACTTCGTAGAGAATGGTTCTTTCCTTAAATTAAGAAATATACAGTTGGGTTACAACTTGCCAAAAGCAATATCTCAGAAGTTTAAGGTAGACAGATTAAGATTGTATTTAAGTGCCCAAAATGTTCTTACTATCACAAGCAAGGAATTTACAGGAGTTGATCCTGAGAACCCTAACTATGGTTATCCTATCCCAATGAATTTGACATTCGGAATCAATGTTGGTTTCTGATTCTGCGGATAAATATTATAAAGCTTATCAAAAAGAAACTTAATAACTTACAAACATACACTTATGAAAACATATATAAATATATTCATTATAAGTTTAATGTTACTATCATCAGGTTGCTCTGATTTCCTTGACCGCCACACTCCACAAGGTACGATAGATAATGAACAGCTTAATAATCCGGAGTATGTAGATAATCTTGTTATTTCTGCGTATGCGATATGGATATCTGCCGAAGATATAAATTCGTCATTCTCTATGTGGAACTATGATGTACGTTCGGATGATGCTTATAAAGGTGGAAATGGTACTGAGGATGGTGACGTATTCCATAACCTTGAGGTATCACAGGGTATAATGACTACTGCATGGAATATCAGTGATATGTGGCAGAGACTTTACAACTGTATCTCTCGTGCAAATGCCGCATTGCAGTTGCTGAATCAGATGGATGAAAACACTTATCCACTCAAACAGCAGAGAATAGCAGAAATGAGATTCTTGCGAGGACACGGACATTTTCTCTTGAAACAGCTTTTCAAGAAGATTGTAATAGCTAATGATGAAAATCTTTCTCCTGAAGAATATAATAATCTGTCGAATACAGTATATACAAATGATGAAGGTTGGCAGCAGATAGCAAACGATTTCCAGTTTGCATTCGATAATCTTCCTGATACTCAGACTGATAAAGGGAGACCAACGAGAGGTGCAGCAGCTGCCTATCTTGCAAAGACTTATCTGTATAAGGCTTACAGACAGGATAACCCTGAAACAAACGAAGTGACAAGTGTTAATGAAGAAGACCTTGAAAAGGTTGTTGAGTACACTGAAGCTTCAATCATGAATGCTGGTGGCTATGATTTGGAAAGTGATTTTCATAATAACTTCCGTCCTGAACCTCAATATGAGAACGGAAAGGAATCTTTGTGGGCAATGCAATATTCTATTAATGATGGTACTACAAATGGAAACTGTAATTGGTCAAATGGTCTTATTGTTCCTAATATACCAGGGGTGACAGATGGAGGTTGCGATTTCTATAAACCAAGTCAGAATCTTGTGAACGCTTTCAAGACCGACAATAATGGTCATCCGTTGTTTGATACATTCAATGAAGAAGATTATGACATGAGTGTGGATAATGCAGATCCGCGTCTTTTTCTTACTGTTGGAATGCCAGGACTTCCTTATGAGTTCAATTCTGACTTCATTATGGATAAATCATCAACATGGAGCAGAAGTAACGGACTTTACGGATACTATGTTACTCTGAAACAGAATGTAGATCCTGAAAGTGAATATTTGGTGAAGGGTTCTTGGTGGGGAACTCCTATGAACCATATCGTACTGAGATATGCCGATGTGTTGCTTATGAGAGCTGAAGCTCTTATCCAACTTAACGACGGAAGAATTCAGGAAGCTATTGATTTGATTAACCGTGTGAGAAACAGAGCAAAGGCATCTACTGCAATGATAGCTAATTATCCTTCGGCATACGGAGTTAGGTATGACGTAGAGCCATACTATGGAACATTTACACAGGAAGAAGCTTTGAAGAGACTAAAATTTGAGCGTCGTGTTGAATTGGCTATGGAGTCTGACAGATTCTTCGACTTGGTTCGTTGGGGTGAAGCTGAAAGTGTTCTTAATGCATATTATGCAGCAGAAGCAGATGTATGTGCCATATATTCTAATGCACATTTTACTAAAAACAAGAATGAGTATCTTCCTGTTCCTTTTGCACAGATAAGTGCCAGCAACGGTATTTATGATCAGAATTGTGGAGGATGGTAATCAATATATTAAAAGAAAACGGTTATGAAAACATATATAAATAAATTATATTTATTGTGTCTGACATTGTTTCTGGTTGTCATGTCTGGATGCGATAACAAAAATAATTCAAGTCTATCTTTAAATGGAGATACATTTATAAATAAAATTGTGCTCGATGACCAATATGAAGGAGTTATAGACAATAAAAATGCCAGTATTACTGTTGGTGTTCCATACTCTTACAATACAAATGCGATGACTGTCAGTCAGTTGGAACTTACGGCGGGTGCGCAAGCTACAATAAAGGTTGGAGACAAAGTGAATTTCTCTTTTCCTCAGAGCGTGAAAGTTACTAATGGGGATGCTTTTTTTGATTATACCATCAGCGTAAAGCATGATGATGCAAGGATATTGTCGTTCAAACTGAATGGATATGTAGGTTCTATAAATCAGGAGAATCATACTATCTCTGTAAGAATACCGACTACGGAAAATATCGCTTCTCTTACAGCAAGCATAGAAATGAATGAAGGAACGACAGTGGTTTCTCCTGCTAATTACACAACTTTGGATTATTCTTCTCCAGTAGAATTTGTAGTAGAAAACAATACTGCAAGAATTACTTATACGGTAATAGTGACACAGTCTAATGCGGCTGAGGTGATTTATGTAGGTCTTGCCGAAAATGTAGATGCATTGAATCCTGAAGAAAAAGAAGCGGTGAATTGGATGTTGCGTAATGTTTCAGGCGCACAGTATGCTTCATTCACTGATATAGCTCGAGGAGTTGTCGATTTGAGTGAATGTAAGGTGATGTGGTGGCATCTTCATATTGACGGAGGAATAGACAATATGGAGAAATTTGACCAAAATGCAGCCTCTTCGTTGACTGCAATACAGACAATCAAAGATTTCTACGAAGCCGGAGGAAGTCTGTTGCTGACCAGATTTGCAACATACTATGCCGTAAAACTAGGTGCTACAATTGATGGAAACAATCCTAATAACTGTTGGGGACAGGTGGAAGAAAGCGGTGAAATTACTTCTGGTCCTTGGAGTTTCTTTATCGAAAGTAATTCGGAGCATGCTCTGTTCCAGAATTTGATAATGAATTCCGGAGAGAATGACAAAGTTTATACATGTGATGCAGGATACAGGATTACTAACAGTACTGCACAGTGGCATATAGGCTCCGATTGGGGCGGTTATCCAACTCTGGGTGACTGGGAAACCAAACATGGCGGCAAGGCTTTAGGATTTGGCGGCGATGGCTCGATTGTAGCATGGGAATATCTTCCAAATAACGGCAGAGGTGGAATTGTATGTATCGGATCTGGTTGTTATGACTGGTATGCCTATGGTGTAGATGTTTCAAACGACAAGTATCATGACAATGTAGCCAGTATAACCGAGAATGCAATAAATTATTTAAAAGGTGAATAATTCAATTTTGACAGTTTATGAAAAATATGATATATACAATGCTTTGTGCTACCATGACTTTTTCAATGGTAAGCTGTAGTGATGAATCTCCAATCCTTACTCAAAAGGACTGGGATGGTACTACAAATTATTTTTCTCCTACAGAGGAGAAGACTTTCGGTACCTTTTATCAGCCATACGTTGGATTTGTGGGCGACCCAATGCCTTTTTATGATCCAGTGTCGGAGGATTTCAAGATTTTGTATCTTCGCGATCTTCGTCCAAATCCTGATTTGACATATCATCCTATATGGGGTGTATCTACTAAGGATTTCACATCTTATACTTCATTGGACGAACTGATTCCATGTGGATCTAAATCTGAGGCTGATGCTGCTATAGGAACAGGTTCTACTATATACAATGAGACGGACAAGACGTATTATACTTTCTATACAGGCCATACTCCATCTCAGGAAGTTATAATGCTTGCCACCTCGACCGACTTCAATATATGGACAAAGAACAGAACACTTTACCTTCAGGGAAGTGATTATGGTTATGATGTGAAGAATTTCCGTGATCCTTTTGTCTTTAAGGGTGATGACGGACTGTTTCATATGATTGTTTCTACAAATAAGGACGGAAAGGGAGTTCTTGCTGAGTTGACATCTTCTGATCTTATGCAATGGACAGATAAAGGTGTTTTCTTAAACAATCGTTGGGGCAGATTCTATGAATGTGCAGACATATTCAAGATGGGTGATTGGTGGTATTTGGTATATTCAGACCAAAATGTGTATGAGAGAAGGGTTCAGTATTTCATGGCCAACACTTTGGATGGACTTAGAGGTGTAATCCCTAATGATGATTATCCTCTTTGGCCGGATACTCATAATGGTTATCTTGATTCAAGAGCTTTCTATGCAGGAAAGACGGCTTCTAATGGAACAGACAGATATATCTGGGGATGGTGTCCTACGAGAAAAGGTAATGACAATACTGAGGTGAGCGGCGACAGTGAGCCTGAATGGGCAGGGGCACTGGTTGCTCATAAGCTTATTCAGCATGAAGACGGTTCTCTTGCCTTAGGTCCAGTTGAAGGTTTTGCCAATAAGTATAATAAGACATCCAACGTGAAGGTTATGACTCAGTCTGAGAACAGTGTTCAGGTGAATAACGGAACTTATTCCTTATCATCAGGCAGCTACGTCTTATTCAACAGACTTAATATGCATAATAAGATAACATTCAAAGTTACGGCTTCTACAGCATTAGATAAATTTGGTTTTTCATTCTGTCGTGGAACTGATTCAGAGAAATTCTACAGTGTTATTGTCAATCCGGAAGAAAATGGAGCTAAGAAGAAACTGAATTTTGAGGAAGAAGGTGGAAAAGGTTTTATTTCTGGTGCTGATAGCTACTTCTTTGATACCCCTTTTGATAATGTTTATGACATAACAATTCTTACAGACAATTCAGTGTGTGTAGTTTATATAAATAATGTACTTGCATATACCAACAGAATCTATGGCATACAGAAGAATTGCTGGTCTATAAATTGCTATGATGGATATGTCACGGTAAGTGATCTGAGTGTGATGTATTATTAAACCGATTATATTTTATATAATAGTTTTGTTCCGCGTTGTTTATCTGTATTTAGTCATGTGAGAAGATTTACAAATAAAGAGCGCGGAACTTTTGTTATTATTATTTGTTAATCTTAGATTTGATATATATATTTGATTCTTGTCTTTTTTTGTTCTCTTAAGTCAACCTAATATAATGGAAGATTTAGGTCTATCTATTTATTAAAGGTTGGTGAAATTGATGAATTGTTTGTATTGATTTGTCATAAAGGAAAATTTAACTTGTCTTGGGTGATGTGCAGACGATGATAGCTGTTCATGACTTTCTTCCTAAAACTAAATCAAGCGCTTAGATCTCTGTGAGTTTAGACTATTTAAACACAGTAGTTATCGTTTAACATTATAATTAGCCACTATGAATTTAAAACTTTTGTCTCTATGCTTTTAAATATAGAAGTAATATTAATTATTATCTTTAACACCACATTATTTATTAGAAAGATGGACCTTTCCTAACAAATGTTTCATTGTTATGTAAAAATGATACATGAAACAATTTTTATTTGGTATGAAACATTTGTTATGTGACACTTGTTTGAGCATATCTATATTTGCAGCAGAGTTTTTAAACAGTAATTGTTAATATCTAATTATTTAATGCGTATGAAAAGCATGAAAAGAAAATTTCTTCTTGCGTTTTTCTCATTGATATGCATAGTCATGCATGCGCAAGATCTGGTGGTTAAAGGTACAGTGTTGTCGGCTTCTGACAATTTTCCTGTAATTGGTGCTACGGTTGTAGAAGATGGTAATAATACTAATGGTACTATTACTGATATTGACGGTAATTTTACTTTAACGGTAAAAGAGTCATCATCTATCTCAGTTTCGTTTGTTGGATATCAGACTCAGACGATGAAAGCGCAGAGTGTCATGAACTTTGTACTGAAAGAAGATAATGAAGTTTTGGATGAAGTTGTTGTGACCGGTTATTCTACTCAGCGTAAAGCAGATCTGACAGGTTCTGTAGCAGTTGTATCAACAGATGAACTGAAAACAATCTCAAATCCTGACCCTATGCGTGCGTTGCAGGGTAAGATTCCTGGAATGACTATTACACAAACGGGTTCACCTAGCGGTACAGGTACTGTGCGAATCAGAGGTATCGGTTCATTTAATTCTTCTCAGGATCCGTTGTTTATCGTAGATGGTGTTCCAACCACTCGTGCATTGAATTCTTTGAATGCAAATGATATTGAGAGTATGCAAGTCCTGAAAGATGCTGCTTCTGCTTCTATATATGGTTCGCGTGCGTCAAACGGTGTGATTATTATCACAACAAAACAAGGTAAGAAATCAGAAAAAATCAATGTAGAGTTTTCAACAAATCTGACAGCCCAGTTTTATACTAACCAATCTCTTATGAAGCTGTCAAATACAGCCGAGTATGCTACAGCAATGGCACAGGCAGCTTTGAACGATGGATTAGATCCTGTAACATATGCAAGCAACTATGGCTTGAATCTTAATGCTAATACTGGTGTTCCTATTACAGCCTGGAATCCGGCTACTAACAGTTATGTAAATTATACAGTAAACGGTCTTTATGATGGTTATATCAATCAGAAAAAAACAATGCGTTTCTCTGATACAGACTGGTTAGACGAAATTTCACGTACAGGTTTCTCTCAGAACTATGACCTTTCTATTTCAAGTGCGAACGATAAACGTTCATCAATGTTTTCTCTCGGATATAAGAAGAATACAGGTATTTTGAAATATACTGATTTCGAAAACTTGTCTGCCCGTATGAACTCCTCATATAATATTAATAAATATGTAACAGTAGGTGAGAATCTTACTATAACATATTCCAGCCAGGTTGACTGTGCTCCTATGGAGAATGCCTTGAAGATGGCTCCTACGGTTCCGGTATATGAGGAAGACGGAGTTACGTTTGCCGGCCCTGTTGGTGGTATGAGTGACCGTCAGAACCCGTTACGCGAAATGTATCATAACCGCAACAACAGTCTTAATTACTGGCGTATATTCGGTAATTCTTTTGTTGAAATCAAGCCTTTCAAAGGATTTACTTTCCGTTCTAACTTCGGTATTGACTTTTATAGCTCATTTATAAATGCCATGACTCCGACTTATCATTCTGATATCGTTAATAATGACATAGCCAAGACAACATTGTCTCATAATAATGAAACCAACTGGACATGGTCTAATACGATAAACTATAATTTCAAGGTTGCCGACAAACACGATATTACAGTCCTTCTTGGTACTGAAATGAACAAGCAGGTGGTAGTGGATTTCTCTGCTTATTCTGAAGAATATGCTTTGGAAACTCCTGATTATATGTGGCCAAATGCGGCGACCGGTGCCATGAGAAATTCGGGTGCTAAGGTTGGTTATCGTTTGGCATCATTTTTCGGTAAGATAGATTATAATTACAACGACTTTATATTGGCATCGTTTACAGTACGTCGTGATGGCTCTTCACGTTTCGGTAAAGATCACCGCTGGGGTACATTCCCTGCAGCAACTTTAGGTGCTCGTATTTCTAAACTGATGGAAAAAGATTGGTTGGATGACTGGAAAATCCGTTTGTCATGGGGACAGACTGGTAACCAGGCCATTGATAATAATGCACAGTTTGGTCTGTATGTAGCCGATTATGGGCTTGACCGTGTCACTTCTACTGCTTACGACTTGTACTTGCAAGGTTCAGGAACATTCCCTTCAGGTTACAGAGCTACACAGTTTGCCAATCCTAATCTGAAATGGGAGTCTGCACAGCAGTTCAACATCGGTACAGACTTTACATTGTTGAACGGCTCAGTATATGGTTCAATTGATGGATATATCAAGGATGTAAAAGATATGTTGATTCGTCCGGCATTTTTAGGCGCTTATGGTGAAGGTGGTGATACTTGGATGAACGGTCCTTCATTGAGAAACTGGGGTATGGAATTCAACGTAGGTTACCGCAATACTTTTGCCAATGGCTTAGGACTTGATGTTAATGTAAATGCTGATTTTTTCCGTAATAGAGTAACATATTTACCTGCTACAACTACCGGTTCTTATGCTCATACTTCTACAGAAAACTTAGTTCAGGCTCGTCAGCCTTACGGTTCAATAGTTGGTTATGTGGTTGAAGGACTTTTCCAGACTCAAGAAGAAGTTGATGCTTCCGGACAGCCAAATGCGCGTGTCGGTGGTTTGAAATATGCCGATTTGGATGGAAAACATGGTATTACTGCCGATGATCAGACCTGGATATACAATCCTGTACCTAAATTCTCTGCCGGCTTTAACATTGCTCTTACATATAAGGACTTTGATTTAAGCATGTTCTGGCAAGGAGTGTTTGGCAAGGATGTTTATAACAACCAGAAGTTCCAGACAGACTTCTGGAGTGTAACAGATGCCGGTTCAAATAAGGGTAACCGTTTGCTTGACGCATGGAATACTAATAATACGGATTCTGATATTCCGGCTCTTACTACCAACAATACAGCAGATGAAGGACGTGCTTCAAGTTATTTCGTTGAAAACGGTTCATATCTTAAACTTCGTAATCTTCAGTTAGGTTATAGCATACCGGCAAAAGTTCTTTCAAAGGTTAAGATGTCGAATGCCCGTATTTATGTTTCCGGACAGAACCTTTTGACAATTAAGAGTAAAAGTCTTACTTGTTCCGATCCAGAAAACACTGACTGGAATTATCCATTGGCAACATCTGTTTCATTTGGTTTACAGATAGGATTTTAAGCATTAAGATTTGTAGAAAATAAAATAACATTTAGACATTATGAAAAGAATATATAAATTATTGACTGTTTGTCTGGTCGGACTTTCATTGAATAGTTGTAACGATTTTCTTGATTATAATCCTACAGCCGTAGTAGATGAAGAAACAGCATTCTCAAAACCTGAAGAAATGGTAACTGCTGCATACGCTATGTTAGGCGATTGCTGGTACACATATCCGTTTAACCTATTTCCATACGGAGACATCACTTCTGATAACTCTCTGAAAGGTGGTTCCGGTACTACAGATACAAATTATCATGCACTTGAAATCTGGAGTTCACTTACAGCTACTACTCCTGACCATATGGATGAACTTTGGTACAGACTCTATTGCGCTGTCTCAAGATGTAACCGTGCTTTAGTATCATTGGAGACTAATGGTGAAAGTACATTGGGCGCAACTTTAACCGAACAGCGTGTAGCAGAAGTGAAATTCTTACGTGCCCATTTCTATTATAAACTTATTACAGTGTTCCGTCAGGTTCCTTGGATTGATGAAGTGGCATACGCTAACAATACTATTGAGCAGATAAGCAATACAGCTTTCAGTTATGAGGAGCTCATGAAAAATGTTATCGCAGATTTTGAAACAGCTTACAATGTTTTGCCTGAATCACAAACTGATGGCGGACGTGTAAATAAAATTGCTGCTGCATCATATTTGGCTAAATGTTATCTAGATTTGGCTTGGGGTACTGGTTATGAAAGCGGTACAGGTGTTGAGTTCATCAATAATGACTATATGGAAAAAGTCGTTGAATATACTGATGTAGTAAAGTCTTCGCAATATGACTACTTGGAGGATTTTGGTGATATATTCTTACCGGAATATAAAAACAGTAAAGAGTCTGTTTTTGCAGTTCAGACATCCGATTATTCAGAAGATAATACTGCATACGGACGTGCTAACTGGTCAATTACATTGAATGGTTGTTGGGGTATGTGGTCATGTGGATGGGACTTCCATAAACCATCTCAGAATCTTGTAAATGCATTCAAGACAGAAAACGGACTGCCTATGTTCGAGCATTTTAACGATAAGATTGATTATCCTGTAAATGGTCAGCCTTCCACTCAGAAATGGGACCCACGTTTGTTCCACACAGTAGGTATGCCTTCTTTCCCATATAAATATGAAAGTCAGTATATGCAGACAGTCAATAACTCACGTACTCCAAACACATACGGATACTATACTTCTTTGAAGGAAGTTCCACAGCGCTCAAAAGGTGAAACATTTAATCAGCCTTGGCAAGCATTTGCTACTAATGATTATGTGTTCCGTTACACTGATGTAATGCTGATGCGTGCTGAAGCTTTGGTAGAACTTGACAGATTGAGTGAAGCAAAAGAGATTATCAACGACATCCGTCAGCGTGCAGCAAATTCTATAGACAAGCATATCAGTTATGCAAAAGATTTCTGTGAAATAAGCCTCTATCCTGATTCTTATTTCAACGACAAAGAGACTGCACGCGAATGTGTACGTTGGGAACGTCGTCTGGAACTGGCTATGGAAAACGGCCGTTACTTCGATCTGCGCCGTTGGGGTATAGCTTCTGAAACGTTGAATGCATACTTTGCAAGCGAGCAGAATGATGTTTACACATACGTAAATGAAAAAGGAGAAACTGTAGAACAGACTTATGCCCAATACTATAAGGATGCGAAATATACTCCGGAGAAAAACGAATATTTCCCGATTCCATACAATCAGTTGTTCTATACTCCTGGACTGTATAAACAGAACAAGAATTACGATTGATAACTTGTTTTTCATTGTTTTCAATAGGTATTAGTAAAGATTGTTTGAGATTGTATATAATTTTAGTCATTAACAATAAAAATAAAAATCGAATATCATGAGAAAAAGAGTAATGACAATCATGTCTGTCTTGTTTGCTTCGTTATCTACTTCTTTCGGAGCGACTATCAATGATTTGAAGATAAGCCACATGGCGAACGAGAGCAATTCCGTTGTTTTGGAGGCTACTAACAAGTATTTACTGTTGCCAATTCAGGACAATGCTCCGGAAGCAAAAGTAGGTATAATAAAGAATAATGTTCAGACAGGAGTTTACTCCAATGTCCGTCTTGCCCGAGAAAGGGTTGATTATTATGTTCCGTATGATATTTCAGAATATAAAGGTGGATATATTACAGTTGATATACAAGGCATGCCTCAAAATTCAATATGTTGGAGTAATATTAAATTTTCGGATACATTTGATACTACAAATACCGAGAAATTCCGCCCTTCGTACCATCATACCCCAGCATACGGATGGATGAACGATCCTAATGGAATGTTCTATAAGGATGGAGTTTATCATTTGTATTTCCAGTATAACCCTTATGGGGCAATGTGGGGAAATATGCATTGGGGACACTCCACTTCAACAGATCTTGTTAACTGGAAAAATGAAGGTGTTGCAATCGCTCCTGATGCAATCGGAACAATTTTCAGTGGATCGTGTGTGGTTGACCATAACAATACATCGGGTTTCGGCGAAGGTGCTGTAGTTGCATTCTATACTTCGGCCAAACCGACTCCATGGGGAGACTGCCAGACACAAAGTATGGCATACAGTCTTGATAACGGAAAAACATTCATTAAATATGAGAAAAACCCTATCCTGACATCTTCTGAAAAAGATTTCCGTGACCCGAAAGTGTTCTGGTATGCACCAAAAGAACATTGGGTAATGATGCTTGCCGTAGGACAGCACATGGAAATTTATTCTTCAAAGAATCTGAAGGACTGGAACAAGGAGAGTGAATTCGGTGAAGGACATGGATGTCATGGAGGAGTATGGGAATGTCCTGACTTAGTAGAGCTTCCTGTAGAAGGTACTAAGGAAAAGAAATGGGTGCTTATATGCAATATCAATCCTGGTGGTCCTTGCGGCGGTTCGGCAACACAGTATTTTGTAGGTGATTTTGACGGCAGTACTTTTACGAACAATTATCCTGAAGAAACCAAATGGATGGATTACGGAAAGGACCATTATGCTACAGTGACATGGAACAATGCTCCCGACGGAAGATGTATAGCCATAGGATGGATGAGTAACTGGCAGTATGCAAACAATGTTCCGACACTTCAGTACCGTAGTGCGAATACCATAGCTAGAGATTTGTCTCTTTTTAAACAGGATGGAAGTATATTCCTGAAATCAGAGCCGTGTAAGGAGATGATTGACGCAAGGAAGGATGTCAGACAGATAAAAACTGTAAATGTTGCCAAAACTGAAGCAATATCACTATCACCACAGAGTGATAACGGAGCTTACGAAATAGAACTTTCAATAAATCCAGGAAAGTCGAAAGAAGTATTATTTACTCTTTCCAACGGAAAAGGAGATAAAGTTCTGATGACATATGATGTCGTGAAAAAAACTTTTGCAATGGACCGTACAAAGAGTGGGGAAGTATCTTTCAGCAAAGATTTTCCTGCAGTGACAGAAATGTCCGTAAGCAAATCCAAGGAATTGAAGCTTCGTCTGTTTGTTGACAAATCGAGTGTTGAAGCTTTTGTTAATAATGGAGAATTCGTGATGACAAACTGTGTGTTCCCGTCAGCACCATACGATACGATTACATTTGAAAATGGCGGCAATAGGTATAAGGTTAAAAATATAAATATATATCAGATAAAGTAATATGGCTACAGTAAAACTAAATAAATTAATTCCAGTGATGCTCTGCTTCTTCGCCATGGGCTTTGTTGACCTGGTGGGAATAGCATCCAATTATGTGAAGGCAGACCTTGGCTTGAGTGATTCTCAGGCCAATATCTTCCCTTCGCTGGTATTCTTTTGGTTCCTTATATTCTCTGTGCCTACTGGAATTCTCATGAACCGTATAGGCCGTAAAAAAACAGTTCTGTTGAGTCTTGTCGTAACATTTGCTTCGTTGCTTCTACCTATATTCGGCGATGGTTATATGTTGATGCTTTGCTCATTTTCTTTGTTAGGGATAGGTAATGCGCTGATGCAGACATCATTAAATCCGCTTTTAAGTAATATTATAAGTGGTGACAAGTTGGCGAGCTCTTTGACTTTCGGACAGTTTGTCAAGGCTATAGCTTCATTCCTGGCACCATACATAGCCATGTGGGGAGCCACTCAGGCCATGCCTACATTTGGTTTGGGATGGAGAATTCTCTTTCCTGTCTATATGGTAATAGCTGTAATAGCCATTCTCTGGTTAGGTTCTACACCAATAGAAGAAGAACGCCCAGATAAGGCATCCGGTTTTGCAGATTGTATTAAACTTTTGGGCTCTCCTTTTATCCTGCTTTGTTTTGTCGGTATAATGTGTCATGTTGGAATTGATGTAGGAACTAATACCACTGCTCCCAAGATACTGATGGAACGTTTGGGAATGAGTCTTGACGATGCTTCTTTTGCAACCAGTCTTTATTTTATATTCCGTACTATAGGTTGTTTTTCTGGTTCGATAATTCTTCAGAAAGTATCTTCACGTACATTCTTCCTGATAAGCGTACTTTGTATGCTGGCAGCTATGATAGGACTTTTGAGTTCCGATGCTGAAATTATTGTATATGCTTCAATAGCATTGATCGGTTTCGGCAATTCTAATGTCTTCTCAATCATCTTTTCTCAAGCTCTTCTTTCTCTTCCTGAAAAGAAGAACGAGATATCCGGTTTGATGATAATGGGTCTTTTCGGTGGAACAGTATTCCCTTTGCTTATGGGATTTGCTTCTGATGCAGCAGGACAGGACGGAGCCGTTGCCGTAATGGGAATAGGAGTGATTTACCTTCTTTTTTACACTATGAGATTAAGGAAATAAGTTTTTAGTTCTAATAACTAACAACTCATAACTCATAACTCATAATTTTTAATTCTTAATTTTTAATTCTTAATTAATATCATGAACGATATCGTAGTAGGAATGGGTGAGGCACTATGGGATGTGCTTCCAGAAGGAAAGAAATTGGGTGGTGCACCAGCGAACTTTGCATATCATATATCGCAGTTTGGTCTGAACAGCCGTGTGGTAAGTGCTGTAGGTGATGACAAGTTAGGCAATGAAATTCTTGAGAGTTTTCGTGAAAAGAAACTCTATGGTATAGTTGAGACTGTACCTTATCCTACCGGAACCGTGCAGGTAGAACTTGACGCCGAAGGTGTTCCATGTTATGACATAAAAGAAGGCGTAGCTTGGGATAATATCCCTTATACAGCCGGCCTTGAGGATTTGGCAAAACATACCCGTGCAGTATGTTTCGGTTCTTTGGCACAGAGAAGTGTAGTCTCTCGCGAGACAATCAACCGTTTCATCGACGCCATGCCCAAAGATGACAATGTACTAAAGATATTCGATATTAACCTCCGTCAGGGATTTTACACAAAGGAGATACTTTGCAACTCTTTCAGCAAATGTAATATATTGAAGATAAACGATGAGGAGTTGGTTACAGTGAGCCGTATGTTCGGTTATCCTGGTATAGACCTTCAGGACAAGTGCTGGATTCTTCTAGCCAAATACAATCTTAAGATGCTGATACTTACTTGCGGTGTAAACGGCAGTTATGTATTTACCCCCGGCAGTATCTCTTTTGTTGAAACTCCGAAGGTTGTTGTAGCCGATACGGTAGGTGCCGGTGATTCATTCACTGCAACATTTGTAGCTTCAATTCTTAAAGGAAAGTCTGTCCGTGAGGCACACGAATTGGCGGTAAAGGTATCGGCTTATGTATGTACTCAGAACGGTGCTATGCCTGTATTGCCCGAGGTATATCTTGATTGAATGAATATATAAACATAATTCTAAGTTTTGACCTATAGCGTGATTGGTCATGATAGAAAATACAAGAAAGGTAACTTTCTTTTTAAAAATGTTTCATGTATATGTAAAAATGTTACATGAAACATTTTTGATTTTATATGAAACATTCATTGCCGGGGCGTTTGTTTATATATTATAGATTTGTACAAAAATTATATATAATAAATTGCATGAAAGCAAAAACTAAACAAGCGCAAAATCTAAAAAGAATTAACTCGGCAGTGCTATTACTTGCCATTGCATGTGCAACAACTTATGCACAGGAGAAATCAGAAAGCGGTAACAATAAAAAAGAAGAGGCAAATAGAAATGTCATGCTTAATGCCGCCAGTGCAAACGGTCCTCGCGAAATTCAAATTGGTCTGCCTTCGGCTGATGTGAATGTTTTGGAGAATGGAATTCCCATTACTTATGCAACAAATCCTCACACTGTAAATTCTCTTTGGCGTGCTGATGCCAGCCTTAGTCATGTGGGATTACTTAAAATTTCAGAAACAGCTGTCACAACGGGTAACATAGGTTATGCTGTTAATTCGTTTACTCAATTAGGACAGGAAAACTTCAACGGAACATTAAACTACAAGACCAATCATTTCGGAATGCAGGAAGTATCGCTTAACCTTAACGGAGGATTATGTAAAGATTGGTTATATAGCGTAAGTATGTATCAGGATTTCGATCCGGGAACATTCGATATTAAGTCGACTCCATTCCAGGATCGTACACAAATCTATAAATTTGCTATCACAAAGAAATATAATGATAACAGGGGTGTTTTCACTGCACTCTATAATTTTTCGAAGAGTCATCCTGTATATAATTATGCAACACAGTCTGCTCCATTTGTATATGTAGGCGATGGCAGTGTGCGTGAATTCGGTGATTTTGCTCTTGGCACCACATCATATCTTCCAATGGATAATGAAATGGTGTATCGTGATATGCGAACAGGCGAAATCAAGAAGACTAACCTGTATGATGCTACAGAAAATATCGGTCATGTAGTGACTTTGATGAACGACTATACGTGGGACAATGGACTTAACTGGAAAACAGTAATGAAATATGATCATTCAAAAGGCTCATTGGTTTTCCAAACTCCGATGTCGCTTGATAAGAATGAAGCTGGTATCAATTATCAGTATGAAGCAGCTGATGGAAGTATGCAGCCATATACTGGTGAATATGTTCAGAGCCGTATGTCATGTTTGAACCGTGGATTTATAGATTCATTCATGTTTACAACAGAACTTTCCAAGAAATTGAACAATGGAACATGGAGGTTAGGACTTAATGAATGGTATTATGATATTGACTATACTTCAAGCACTACAATGTATGACCAGTCAGTTCCTTCGGATGGAAGTTATCCTGTAAGACTTTATAATACAGATTATACAAGCGGTAACGGACGTACATATGCGGGTAATGGATATTATTACGATTTGAATAAAAACGCATCTGAATACTATAATGGTTACGAAAATAAACTGGCACTTTATTTTACTCACGATTGGGATATTACAGATTTCTTGAATTTATATTATGGTGCACGTTTGGAATATCAGGCTTTGCGTGGTGAAAATGCAGCAGTTAGAGATGCAAATGGAAATTATGTGGGACGTTTTGCCAATTATAATCTTGGTGCGACAGCTCCTGACGGTGCTACAAAAATTACTGCAACACCTATGAGTTATGACTGGTTGAACTATGCTCTTACAGCTGCTGCTACATATAAATTGAACAAACAGTTTGGTTTTACAGGTGACTTTACTTATATTACGCAACATCCTAAAATCGAAAACTTTGCACCGGCAACTCTGCCAAATGTTGACAAAATATCTGTACCTTTGGGTCGTGCCGGAATTTATTATAACAATGAATGGTTGAGTTTGACTTCACTTTTCTCTTATATCTCAAAGACAAACAATAACTCTACATTGAACCTTCAGCATAAAACTAATGCAGGACAGACAGAGATTATGGCTGCTCCGTTGACATTCGATATTCAGACTTTGGGATGGACAACAGACGTTGTAGCTCGCCCTTTCAAAGGATTTGATCTTCACTTCCTGTTTACATATCAGAAACCGACATACAAGAAATATGAAACTTCTGTAACATTCTCTGATGGATATGTAGGAAAAATTAATGCAACAGGAAATATAGTAGCGGAAATTCCCCAGGTGATTGTTGAAATAGACCCAAGTTACATGATTACAAAGGATTTGAAGATTTGGACAAGTTTCCGCTATTTTAGCAAGACATATGCCAATATCAATGATGCATATTATTTCAATGGCCGTTGGGAAACATTCGGTGGTTTGAACTGGCAGGTAAACAAAAAACTTGCTCTAGGATGTACTGTTGTTAACTTCCTTAACCAGACAGGAGCGAAGGGTAGTATAGCTGGTGCAGAACTTATCGAAAAAGAAGATGCAGGTCAGTATGCCGGACACGTAATGGCAGGTAGCTATATCCGTCCGTTCACTGTGGAATTTACAGCTAGTTTGAAATTTTAATATAAAAACAATACATAAAAAAACAACCATGAAAATTAAATTCAATCATTTGGCAGTGGCTTTTACTGCTGTTACTTTTGCAGCATGTCAGCCTCAGAAAAGTGCAGTAACTCTTGAACATCAGGGTGATACACTAACAATAGTACATATCACAAATCCTTCAAAATACTTGCTCCTTCCTATCCAGGAGTCTTGCAATGAGGGTAAGGTGAAACTTGATACAGGAAGTCCGGCTGATGTGGCTATGGATGTACGTCTGGCTGTGGACAGCGTTGAATATTATGTTCCTTTTGCATTGCCTCAGGGAGCTAAAAAAGCCAAAGTAACTATAGGACGTGTATCAGCCAATGCTGTATGTTGGGAAAATATTTCTCTTGCAGATACTTTTGATACTGCAAATACTGACTATTATCGTCCAGAATACCATCACACACCACTTTACGGATGGATGAATGATGCAAACGGACTAGTATATAAGGATGGTGAATATCATCTTTATTTCCAGTATAATCCTTACGGCTCTAAATGGGGTAATATGCATTGGGGACATTCTGTAAGTAAGGACCTTGTACGCTGGGAACATCTTGATCCTGCTATTGCACGCGATACGTTGGGACATATCTTCTCAGGAAGTACGGTAATAGACCATAATAACAGCGCAGGCTACGGCAAAGATGCCATGATAGCATTCTATACATCTGCAAGCGATGAAAACGGACAGATACAGTGCATGGCATATAGCAACGACAACGGACGTACTTATACAAAATACGAAAATAATCCTATTCTTACACCATTTGACGGACTTAAGGATTTCCGCGACCCTAAAGTGTTCTGGTATGAACCAGCACAGAAATGGTATATGATTGTATCGGCCGACAAGAATATGCGTTTCTATTCTTCTGCTGATCTTAAGAACTGGGAATATCTGAGTCAGTTTGGTGAAGGTTACGGTGTACAGCCTAATCAGTTTGAATGTCCTGACTTTATTCAGCTTCCTGTCGATGGCAATAAGGACAATATGAAGTGGGTTATGATAGTAAATATCAATCCCGGATGTCCATTTGGTGGTAGTGCTACTGAATATTTTGTTGGTGATTTCGACGGCAAGGAATTCAAATGCGATACAGACAAGAGCATAACTAAATGGCTTGATTTCGGTAAAGACCATTATGCTACAGTTTGCTTCTCAAACACAGGCGACCGTATAATCGCAGTTCCTTGGATGAGTAACTGGCAGTATGCTAACGTTACTCCAATACGCCAGTATCGTGGTGCAAATGCATTGCCAAGAGAACTTTCACTTTATACTAAGAATGGTGAGGTATACATGGCTGCAAATGTGGTTAAGGAAACAGAGACCTTGCGCAAATCAACACGCAAGATTGAAAGTGTTAATGTAGAAAATGAAACTGTAATTGACAGTATAACTGACGGAATAAACAGTGGAGTGGAACTTGAAATGGATATCATGCCTGGTAAAGCTCAGATTGTTGGTTTCGATATCATGAATGCAAAAGGCGAGAAAACAAAAATCTATCTTGATTTGAAGTCTGGACGTGCCGTAATGGATCGTACAGAAAGCGGTTTGATAGCATTTGGTGAGAAAGCAGAACCTCACTTCAAGGAAAACCACGACCGTCGCAAGACAGAATCTGTAAACTATATAAACGATTTCGCTTTGGGAACATGGGCTCCGCTTTCACTGTGTGAAGGTAAGTCCTATCATCTCAACGTGTTTGTTGACAAGTGTTCTGTAGAACTCTTTGTAGATGGTGGACGTATAGCTATGACCAATCTTGTATTCCCAACAGAGGTATACAATTCTCTCCGTTTCTATACTGAGGGGGGTAAGGCTGAGATTAAAAATCTGAATATTCATAAATTAGGATTGTAATTTTTATGAGTACAACATCTCAGAATAATCTTTCACGCCTTATTCCTGTGATGCTATGTTTCTTTGCCATGGGTTTTGTCGACCTGGTTGGGATAGCATCGAATTATGTAAAGGCAGACCTTGGCTTGAGTGATTCTCAAGCCAATATCTTTCCTTCGTTGGTATTTTTCTGGTTTCTGATATTCTCTGTTCCTACGGGAGTGTTAATGAACCGTATCGGGCGTAAGAAAACCGTAGTTTTAAGTTTGATAGTGACATTTGCATCATTATTGTTACCTATATTCGGTGACAACTATACATTGATGCTATGTTCATTTTCTCTTCTAGGTATCGGCAATGCCTTGATGCAGACATCTCTTAATCCTCTTTTGAGCAATATAATCAGTGGAGATAAACTTGCCAGTTCATTGACTTTTGGTCAGTTTGTAAAGGCTATAGCTTCATTTCTTGCTCCATACATAGCTATGTGGGGAGCTACACAGGCAATGCCAACATTCGGATTGGGTTGGAGAATTCTTTTCCCAGTCTATATGGTAATTGCCATAATCGCCATCCTTTGGCTTAGTGCTACTCCTATTGAAGAGGAACGTCCCGACAAGGCTTCAGGCTTTGTTGACTGTTTAAAACTCCTAGGTTCTCCTTTCATACTTTTATGCTTTGTAGGCATAATGTGTCATGTCGGAATTGATGTAGGTACCAATACCACTGCTCCCAAAATTCTTATGGAACGTCTGGGAATGAGTCTTGATGATGCTTCTTTTGCAACCAGTCTTTATTTTATATTCCGTACTATAGGTTGTTTTTCTGGTTCGATAATTCTTCAGAAAGTATCTTCACGTACATTCTTCCTGATAAGCGTACTTTGTATGCTGGCAGCTATGATAGGACTTTTGAGTTCCGATGCTGAAATTATTGTATATGCTTCAATAGCATTGATCGGTTTCGGCAATTCTAATGTCTTCTCAATCATCTTTTCTCAAGCTCTTCTTTCTCTTCCTGAAAAGAAGAACGAGATATCCGGTTTGATGATAATGGGTCTTTTCGGTGGAACAGTATTCCCTTTGCTTATGGGATTTGCTTCTGATGCAGCAGGACAGGACGGAGCCGTTGCCGTAATGGGAATAGGAGTGATTTACCTTCTTTTTTACACTATGAGATTAAGGAAATAAGTTTTTAGTTCTAATAACTAACAACTCATAACTCATAACTCATAATTTTTAATTCTTAATTTTTAATTCTTAATTAATATCATGAACGATATCGTAGTAGGAATGGGTGAGGCACTATGGGATGTGCTTCCAGAAGGAAAGAAATTGGGTGGTGCACCAGCGAACTTTGCATATCATATATCGCAGTTTGGTCTGAACAGCCGTGTGGTAAGTGCTGTAGGTGATGACAAGTTAGGCAATGAAATTCTTGAGAGTTTTCGTGAAAAGAAACTCTATGGTATAGTTGAGACTGTACCTTATCCTACCGGAACCGTGCAGGTAGAACTTGACGCCGAAGGTGTTCCATGTTATGACATAAAAGAAGGCGTAGCTTGGGATAATATCCCTTATACAGCCGGCCTTGAGGATTTGGCAAAACATACCCGTGCAGTATGTTTCGGTTCTTTGGCACAGAGAAGTGTAGTCTCTCGCGAGACAATCAACCGTTTCATCGACGCCATGCCCAAAGATGACAATGTACTAAAGATATTCGATATTAACCTCCGTCAGGGATTTTACACAAAGGAGATACTTTGCAACTCTTTCAGCAAATGTAATATATTGAAGATAAACGATGAGGAGTTGGTTACAGTGAGCCGTATGTTCGGTTATCCTGGTATAGACCTTCAGGACAAGTGCTGGATTCTTCTAGCCAAATACAATCTTAAGATGCTGATACTTACTTGCGGTGTAAACGGCAGTTATGTATTTACCCCCGGCAGTATCTCTTTTGTTGAAACTCCGAAGGTTGTTGTAGCCGATACGGTAGGTGCCGGTGATTCATTCACTGCAACATTTGTAGCTTCAATTCTTAAAGGAAAGTCTGTCCGTGAGGCACACGAATTGGCAGTAAAGGTATCGGCTTATGTATGTACTCAGAACGGTGCTATGCCTGTATTACCGGAAGTTTATTTAGACTAAGATATTATAAGTCTGTAATTACAAGTTGACAAGATTCCTTACGGGTTTTGTCAACTTGTTCCTTTTTTAACATCTGTAGGATTTTCACCAAAGAATTCCTTATAACATTTTGTGAAATATGATGGAGAAGAAAATCCAACTTCGTATGCAATTTCAGAAATACTTCTTTCTGTTGAGGTCTTGATAATGGCATTTGCTTTGTTTAGTCTGGCTATTCTAAGCAGTTCGATAGGAGTATATCCTGTTAGAGCTTTTGCTTTTCGGTATAGCTGTACTCTGCTGAATCCTATTTTTTCTCCCATGTCCTCAACACTAAAGTCTGCATTACCCATATTTTTTTCGATAAGTTCACGTAGTTTTTCTACAAATCCTTTGTCTGTATCGGTTAAAGGGGTATTGCTGACCACAGCTTTGTCGCCGAAGAAATCTTTCAGTCTGTTGCGGTTGTCTATCAGATTGTGAAGTCTGGCCATAAGCAGTTCTGAACTGAATGGCTTAGATATATATGAATCTGCTCCGCACTCGTATCCTTTAATTTTCTGTTCATCCATTGAGTATGCAGTCAGCATCATCACAGGAATATGCGATGTGCGCGGTTCTGCTTTTAGGCGGCGACAACATTCCATACCGTCCATAACGGGCATCATTACGTCACATATTATAATATCCGGGACGTTGGCTATTGCAAGTTTCAGTCCTTCGCTTCCGTTTCCGGCTTCAATTACAGAATATGTGTCTTTTAGTAATGTTTTTACGTAGTCCCTTACATCTTGATTGTCATCTATTATTAAAACTACCTCTTTCGTTTTCTCTTTATTGTCTTTATTTACTGTTGTATTATCTACAGTCAGACTTTCCTGATCTGCCATAACTACGGCTCCTTCCTTCAGGTTGTTCAGTACGGCTTTTCTATTTATTTCCGAATATATTTCTCCATCCTGTTTTATTGGTATTTTTATAGTAAATACAGTGCCGTCTCCTTCTTTGCTTTCTACTGAGATATTTCCATGATGTAACTCAACGAAAGCCTTCACCAGGGCCAGACCTATTCCTGAGCCTGCATGGTGTACATCTATCTGATAGAAACTTTCGAATATATGTTTTACGTGTTCTGCAGGCATACCCACGCCTGTATCAGAAAATTTTATACACAGAATATTATCCGAAGGTTTTTTCATATATATGCTTATACTTCCGTTTTCCGGAGTGAATTTAAATGCATTTGAAAGCAGATTGTATGTGATTCTTTCCATCATTTCTGCATCTGCAACAACATTATAATCTCCTTTTTCGGCAGTAAAGCGGTATTGTATATGTTTTCTGTAGGCTAGGGTACGGAATGCCTCTGCCCATTCTTTCATACAATCCATAATGTTGAATTCCGACAGATGCTTTTCCAGTTTACCGTTCTCGAACTTACGGAAATCCATTATCTGGTTTATGAGTCTTAGCAGTACAGTAACATTTTTATGTATAATGTTCAGTAAGAACCTTTCGTTTTCTTTTATGTTTTCACTTTCAAGAAGCCTTTTCACAGGGTCGGCAATTAATGTTAGTGGTGTACGGAAATCGTGCGATACATTTGTGAAAAAAGCAAGTTTGGCTTTCGTGGCTTCTTCCAGTTTTCGCGAAAGGTCTATTAGCTGATCTCTTTGTTCTTCCAGTTGCTGTTTCTGTTTTGAGAGTTCTGCATTAAGTCTTATTTTTGTCCAATAAGCTCTAACTACGAAGAATAAAAGTACAGCAAGAAGTATGGCAATAACTATACATGCATAAAGAAACATCTTTTGTGACGAATATCTAATAAGATATAGATCCAGTTTTTTGTTCAACACTTTAATCTTGCCATCCAGGGTATTTATATGTGAGGTTTGCATTTGCATTATTCTTGCATTTCCAGCATTGACTAAGGCAGACGACAACATATTTTCCTTTTCATAGTATTTATTCTCGAGTATATTCATTGCTACTTGCACAGCCCTGTCTCCACCTGTAGGGTAGATAAATGTAGCATCAAGAATACTGTCTGCCACTAGTTCCACACCAAGTTTTTCTCCTGAAAGGGCATCAACTCCCACAAATAACATTTCTTTTTCACGTCCTACCTTTTTTGCCGCTTTGTATGCGCCTAAAGCCATAGGGTCATTTTGGGCAACAATCATGTCAATGTCTTTATAGTGTGCCAGGATTGAGTCTGATTTATTTTCTGCCTTATCTTTAAGCCATGCGGCATCAACTGTAGATATTATTTTTATCTCAGGATAATCTTTTAGAATATCATACATTCCTTTTTGTCTTTCTGCAGCAGGTGTAGAACCTTTCAAACCGGTAAGTTCAACAATATTTCCTTTCCCGTTTAAACGGTTTGCAATGTATGTACCTATCTGCTTTCCCATCAGATAATTGTTTCCTCCGACAAATGCAGTGTATTTGTCAGAACTGATTTTTCGGTCAACCAAAACTATTGGGATACCACTTTCGTATGCTTTTTCTATAACCGGTGTAATGGCTTCTGCTTCGTTAGGAGAAACTATTATTAAGTTTACTCTTTGGGCTATAAAATCTTCTATATCTTTTATCTGGTCTTGATTATTGTCCTTTACCGTTTTTATGTCTATTTCTAGTCCGGGATAGAAAAGAGCCTCTCTCTTTATCTCTTTGTTCATGCGGGTTCTCCATTCATCGTCGCTACATTGGGATACGCCGATAATGAAATTTCGTTCAGAACGCGAACAAGACGATATAAAGAATATCAGTATTAATGAAATGATTATACAGATGTTATTTATGTTGCAGTTTCTCATTTTATTGATTTGAAAATTATCGTATTTCATGGTATTAACTGCAAAAATAATCAATAAATACTAATATTGATAGTAGTTTCTATAAAAAAAACGGATAGAATGAAATGCTAAAATTTCATTCTATCCGATTAAAAAGATGGGTTAATTTATATTATCTGCTTCCACCAGCCCACCAAACAGCTTCTGTGAATACGTATTGTCCGTTTCCATATGCCTTTTGTACATTTGGATTTGAAGATACTTCATCTCCTCCATAAGGTGCTCTTAATGGGAATTTACCTTCATTCTGGAATCCATAGAATTCTTTTAATGATTTTCCTTCACCAAGCAGACGTCTTACATCGTTATAACATTCTGTTGTTTCACCGTTAGATCCCCACATTCCAAGATATTTCTGTATCATCGTTTCCTTAATAGGATTTGCGTCGAATTTAGGTTCTACAGAATTTGTAAAGTATGTTTCAGCATCATTTTCAGTAAGTGCAGAAGTGCTGTTCTTTGTAATAGGATATGAGCTTTGCTTCAGAGCAGATGTAATGTTTGTTTCCATATTTTCAAATGCAGCTTTTATAGCATCTTTTAATACCGCTTTTGCTTCTTCAGCTTTATTAAGTCTAACCAATGCTTCTGCTTTTATGAAGAGTAATTCATGATAACTCAGAAGCAATGTAGGTGCGTCGCTTGCCAGTCCGAATATAGATGTAGAGTATTTGCGCTGTGTCTGTTCCGGTTTCCCGTTAGGAGCAAGCATAAGAGCCTCATCGTCCTTGCCGTCAATTTGTCTTCCGCTGTTTTTATCATCTAAAGCTGTTAAGTATACTCTGTTGATACGCGGGTCATTTCTTTCGTTCAGCTTGTCGAATAAACTTTGGCTGGCACCCAGATATTCTCTACTGTCGAAGAAATCGAAGCATGGGTTTACATTGCTGGAACCGTTGTAAATAGTGAAAGCTGCCTGTTCGTCTGCGTTTTGAGCGGCTTGATCAAGACATCTCAGTACTTCATTCAATACCTCTTCCTGATTTTCTGCTTTGTTTAAAGTGTGCATTAAATATCTTGCCTTCAAACCGTAAGCAAGTTTTAGCCATTTTTCCACAGCTTTGTCATCGCCACCAAACAATATATCCTGCGAACCAGGACCACCGGTGGCATGAGTATCACCTTTAGGTAAATCTTCGATAGCAGCATCAAGATAATTTATAATTCCTGTATAAATATCTTTCTGAGCATCAATTTTCGGTGTCATGAATTGTGGCTTACCATTGTCTAATTTGGCAAGTGCTGCTTCGCTGAAAGGAGCGTCGCCAAATGCATCGGTTATCAATGCAGAGTTTATTGCAGCCAATACTTCAGCCATACCTTTAGTGGTATAGTTGCCTGGTTGGGTTCCAGTATCAGAACATTTGTCAATGACTATACGCGCATTTTTCAATGTGCTGTACAGGTTCATCCACACGTTATTGAATGTAGTTGAAGAATATACTTCCTGTATTCTTGTTTCTGCGTTCCATAATTGGTTGTAAACACCTACTTCGTGTTCTATGTAAGATGAGAAGTAATGATTGAAGTCTCCACTTACATTGTTGAATGCAGTAGATGTAATGACATCTGTCAATATGAATTTGGCATCAACATCGTGTGCATTGTCTACATTCTTGTTTATATCATCCATAATATCTTCTGAGCAAGCAAACAAACTACCTGACATCAATATTATAGATAAATATGTTCCTATATTCTTAAACGTAAATTTCATAATTGTTCTTTTTTTAGAATTTGAATGTTAAACCAAAACCGTAGCTTGAAGTTCCCGGCATTGAGAAGCGTTCAAAGGCACCTGCCATGTTATTGTTACCCAATGTAGCTTCAGGGTCAAGACCCGGCAATTGAGACCATATGATAATGTTACGTGCAAAGACATTTGCCGAAATATTCAGACCTTTAGTCTCAACTATAGGGTAGCTTAGCGCTATTTCGCGAAGTTTAATAAATGAATTATCATAAACAGAAGCTTCATCTATGCCGTTCAATGCATTGAAGTAGTTGAATGCATCTTCACCTTTTATTTTTATATCGTTTGGCGAATATGTTCCATCTGCATTTTGTTTTACGGCTGGGAGTTCAAACAAGAACTCATCTTGCTTGCGATAGTCTGCCGAACGCTGGGTTACACCGTAGTAGTCAAGCACTCCCATAGTACCACAATACATCTGTCCGCCCTGTTTCCAGTCAAGGACTGCAGACAGTCTGAACTTATACAATTCTAATGTAGTATTGAAACCTAGACGGAAGTCAGGAGAAATTTTACCGATTACCTGTGGCTCGCCTGCTTGTGGTAAACCATTTTCGTCAACAACAATATCACCGTTTTCATTTCTAAGGTATCCGGAACCATAAATAACCGGGAATTTATCGCCAATACTTGCTCTGACTTGTGGAGTTACAAATCCACCAAGCATGATGCTGTTTACTCCTTCAGCCAAAGCATCTACATAGTTGTCAATCTTAGAGAAGTTAAACCCAAAATCCCAATATACGTTTTTCTTATCTATAGGTTTGAATGTAAGTGTAAGTTCGTGTGCATTAGTATGTATGGCACCTCCGTTTGTTACCATTTCGTTATATCCTGTTGAAGTAGACAAAGGAACTGCAAAAATCTGGTCTTTTACATTCTGTCTAGAGAATGTATAGTTTAATGAAACGATACCATGCCAGAATGCCAAATCCAAACCTATCTCGTACGATTTAGTATTTTGTGGCTTAAGGTTAGGGTCGTAAATCTTATAGTATGGAATATACGATGTAACCGAACCGAACGGATACTGGATAGGTGTACCTGCAGAGAAACCGCCGCCATATCCAGGAACGTAGTATTGGTTCTCAAAGTATTCGCCTGCCATACCTACCTCTGCATATGAACCTCGGATCTTACCGAATGTAAGGACTTCGTTGTCCTTCAATTCCGGAAGTTCGGTGAATATCCATCCCAAAGAAACGGAAGGGTAGGTGAATGAACGGTTGCCGCGTGGCATAGTAGAAACAATATCATTTCTGACAGTGGCGTTGAAATACAACATATTGTTCCATGACAAAGAAAGGTTGGCAAAATTACCTACAGTACGTTTCTTTTTTGTTTTCTGTTCTGCCTGGAACACTGAAGCATTACTGATGTGATTCCATCCCGGGAAATTGAAGTTATAACCTTCGGCTGTGGTTATTCTGGTTGATTTGTCAACAAACTCATTACCGTATAGTAAGCTCATGTCAAGCTTGTCATTGATTTTCCAGTCATAACTCAATGTAAACAAAGAGTTTATCTCAATGATATTGTAGTCATCCTGTCTGGAATAACCTGATTTATAGCTGAAATCACCATATCCGTAGTTGTCGGAATAAATAGTACTGTAAGAATCGGCACCCAATTGATATTTTGCAGTCAAGGTGTGGTTTTCTGTACCAAAATTAGTCTTGTATTGTGCATAAGCATTTCCAAAGAAACGTTGTGACTGCTCTGTGAACGAGTTGTTCTCTGTAGCCCAATAAGCATTGTTGAAAACAGATGTTCTGAAGTTATTCTGTGTATAAGGGTCCCCTTCTACATGTGATGGGATTCCGTTGAAGTCATAGCTTGACGGAGCACCGTAAACAGTTGCTACAACACCTTCGTTACCAGAACTTTGTTTCCTGATTTTTGATGTGATGAAATTACCGCTGAATCCAGTTGTCCAATTCTTTGAAAGGTTGGCAGTAGCATTCATCTTTACATTATATCTATCCATTCCAGTTTCAGGAATTATACCATCGGAAGTACTGTTTCCAAGTGAGAATGAATAGTATCCTTTGTCAAAAGCTTGTGCCACATTTACGTTATTACTCCATGAAACACCGGTATTAAAGAAGTTTTTAGCATTATCGTATGCCTGAGGAGTAGCCCAAGGATCCAAACCGGCAGCTGCACGCTGTGGTACATAGTACTGTCCCTCATGCAGATTTGCACCATTGTTGGTATATTCGTTTGCAGTGTTACCTCCGTAAGTAGGATCGTTTGCAAGTTCTGAAATCAGTGGTCCCCATGCTGTGGAAGCTGTTGGATTAAAGACACCGTTAAGACCTTGAGCAAATTCCTTTTGGAATTCAGGTAATGTAGAAACCTTATCAAAAGACAGATTTGTATTTACAGTTACAGTTGGTTTACCTTTAGCTGCGCCTTTACCGCTTTTAGTGGTAATAACAATAACACCATTCGATGCACGCATACCGTAGAGGGCAGATGCAGCCTGGCCTTTAAGGATATTAATACTTTCAATATCGTTAGGGTCTATATCAACGGCACGGTTTGCGAAATCGGCACCAGCAACACTACCTGTGTTTCTTGTATCCGTGTCAATATCAGCTGCTGAAGTTATAGGCATACCGTCAATAACGTATAGTGGAGTGTTGTCACCGGTGAACGAACGTACACCACGGATCGTTATTTGTGATGATGCTCCAGGCATACCTGAAGAAGGAGTAATGTCTACACCCGACACTTTTCCCTGCAGGGCGGAGGACAAACTTGTACTTGCGGCCTGCGTAAGTTGTTCACCTTTGACATCTTGTACTGCATATGCCAAGGCTTTCTTTTCTTTGGAGATACCCATTGCAGTAACAACAACTTCATCCAATAGTTCTGTATCTGATTTTAATGTTACATTTACTACAGGTTCAATAGCTACTTCCTGTGCTTTCATTCCGATGAATGAAATTACTAAAGTTCCGGCCGAACTTGGAACATTAGTAATAGTGAAATTACCATCAATATCAGTTACAGTACCCACCGTAGTACCTTTAACCAATACGGATGCACCCACTACCGGTAAACCATCCTCATGAGAAGTGACAGAACCTGTCACCTTAGAGACTTGCGCGCTTACCAGACCTATGCCGATAAACAGACAGGTCATTAACAGCATCAATTTTCTTTTCATAAAAATCTCTCTTAAAGTTTAACTTTACATTAATAAAAATTCATTCTCTCTAACTGGATGCAAAAATACAAAACATTTTGAAATTTACATGCTTTTTTTTAGCATAATGCCAACTTTATTTGCATTTTAACACTTTAAGCGGCTTTTCACTACAAAAAATCCACTTTTAAGATGTTTTTTAGCCATAAAATATTCACAAAAAGCAGAATTTTGCATTTTGTTATAAATCAAAAGTATGTTTACCATAAAAATTATGTCTTAATAATTTTAATTTCTCAATACTCACAATTTATAAATAAAAAACATAATGGAAAAGATTCGTTTTAAATTAGTGTTAGATCGTAAAAAAAATCTAAATACAAATAAGATTTCAATGATTCAGGTAGAAGCAAAACTATTTTCAAAAAAAGTATATCTGCCTACCAATGTGTTTTTAAAGCCTTCACAATGGAATAGAGACAATCAGGAGGTATTACCTTCACATCCAAATCATGAATTATTAAACAGGTTCCTACAAGAATACATGCTTAAGTTGGAATGGAAAGAATTACAAATGTGGAAAAACAATACTCCTATGACCATTGAACAACTTGGGAAATATGGAATGTGCGAATGTAGAAAAACAGATTTGCTGTTTACTGACTTCTGTAAAGAATATATCAATAACAGCAGGAAACGTGACAGTACCAAAAAGAATCTAATGACAACTGTAAAACTTATTGGTATTTTCAAGGCTGACACGTCGTTCCATTCACTTACATATGATTACATCATGGGATTCGAGAATTTCCTTACATCAAGGAATTATAAAGTCAACACAATTATAAAACATATAAAACACCTGAGGAGTTTTTACAATGAAGCAATAAACAGAGAATTTATAAAGGAAGGAGAAGATGCTTTCAGGAAATATAAAATGCTAAAAGGGGAAGCCAACTATACATTTTTACAGCCAGAAGAACTTGAAAAACTAGAAACATTGTCACTGAAAGGAAAAAACAAACGTTTGCAACATACTATGGATGCTTTCTTATTCTGTTGTTACACAGGATTACGTTATTCTGATTTCCGCTCGCTTAGAAAAGAAAACTTGGTTATTATCAATAACAATGTGTGGCTGGTATATAAATCTGTCAAAACAAAAGTTGAGGTCAGACTTCCACTCTATCTACTCTTCAATGGAAATGCTATTTCTATACTTGAGAAATACAAATCTGACATTGATTCCTTTTTCAAAATCAGCTCAAATTCCAATATAGACAAGGAGCTTATAAGAATCAGGAAACTGACCGGAATAAATACACATATTTCATTTCATACAGCCAGACATACCAATGCTACACTGTTAGTGTATAAAGGCGTAAATATTACAACTGTTCAAAAACTCCTTGGACACAAAAACATAAAGACCACTCAGCATTATGCCGATATTCTTCCGCAAGGTATCGTCAATGATTTGGAAAGAAATGCTTGAACAAACATTTTACAATCTGTAATATCAATTTAAAATAAATGCCATGATATATTCTTTATATACAACTTATATTTTTATATATATAACTTGTATTTATAAAAACACAAGTTGTATTTTTATAAACATAGCTTTTACATATAGATTTATTAATGATAAAAAGAACTTTACTCGAAAGCATATAAAAAAGTTCGGCCGGAACTTTGGTCGTTTCATTCATTGGAATGAAAACGCAGGAAGTAACAATCAAGCCTATTGTAAATGTTGTATTGCATTCGGATACTGAAATTCTGGATGAAGTGGTGGTTACTGGTTATGGAGTAACAAGAAAGGCTGCATTTACAGGGGCTGCAACAGTCGTTAATACAGAAAAGATTGTAAACAAAAATGATGCGAACCCTATAAAGGCTTTGGAAGGTACTGTTCCTGGTTTGCAAATGAATATTGGCTCTGGACAGCCTGGAGCTCCTGCGTCTATATATATACGTGGACGTAATTCTTTGAACTCAGGTACACAGCCTTTGTATGTAGTGGATGGAGTTCAGTATTTTGCTGATGCTGTGGGTGTTCGTTCTGACGAAGGTCAGGAAGTGTCTCCTTTGGCTTCTTTGAATGCTAATGATATTGAAAGTATCACTGTATTAAAGGATGCTACTGCTACTTCTATATATGGAGCTCGTGCAGCGAATGGTGTTATTGTTATTACAACCAAGAAAGGAAAAAGTGGAAAACCTCAAGTTAATTTCACTGCAAAGTTAGGATTTGAGACAATGCCGTCATTTCCTAATAGTTATAAACGTGTAAATGCTGCACAGCACATGGAAATGGCTACTGAAGCATTGTTGAATGGCTACAAAGATTATGGCTCAGAATCAACTTTTGGATATTATAATGAATCATTAGGTTTAGGATTCACTTACGATCAGGCGGGTGCTACAAACTTTTACGACTGGTACACCGGAGGATGGTATTCAAATGCTCAGAAAAATGGTTATGATGTTGATTGGTTGGATGAGGTAACACGTACGGGGTTAGTTCAAGAATACGGATTTGATATTAGTGGCGGAGGAAGTTCTGAAACAGCTGCCAAATATTATCTTTCTATGAACTATATGGATGAAGAAGCTTTTGTTATTGGTAAAGACCTGTCGCGTTACAGCTTTAGGTTTAATTTAGAACAAGCTCCTTCAAAATGGGTGAAGTATGGATTTAATACAAGTTTATCATATACAGAAACAAATATGGGTGCTGGTGGTGGATATTTCTCAGACCCAATAACTATGGCTTATATGATGAATCCAATGACACCGGTTAAGGATGAAAACGGTGAATGGAACTGGGATACTAGTTATGCTGGATATAATCCTGTAGCCCAGAGAAGTGAGAATGGTGATAAAAGTTTGGCAAAACAATATAGGGCTTTGTTATCACCTTATTTGCAGTTGAATTTTAGTAAAAAACTTTTCTGGATTACAAGAGCAAGTATTGATATGCTTATGGTAGATGAGTTTGGTTATTGGTCATTTATGCAACCTCAAGGAAAAGATATGAGAGGTATGGGTGAGGATAACTATACAACTAATATGCAGTTAGGTATAACAAATACATTAAATTATATCGATACTTGGAATGACAAGCATAATGTCAATATTTTGTTGGGTCAGGAAGGTCAGCGTACAAACCAAAAGGTCGCTTATTTGGCAGCTTCAAATTATCCGGTTGATTATTTACCGCAAGTAAGTAATGCTGCTGTACCAGGAAGTGCTTCAACGGCTCAGTATGAACTTGTTTTAGCTTCTTTCTTTGCAAATCTACAATATGATTATGAGAATAAATATTATTTATCTGGTAGTTTGAGATATGATGGTTCTTCTCGTTTTGGAAGTCATAATCGTTGGGCTCCATTTTGGTCTGTAGGTGCAAAATATAGAATTTCTTCTGAAAAATTTATGGAGGGAACAACCGATTGGTTAAATAATTTAACATTAAGGGCGAGCTATGGTACTTCTGGTAATCAGGAAGTTGGTGATTCCTGGTACGCATCGCGAAATCTATTTGGGTTTGGTTATGTCTATAATAATTTGCCAGGATCAGCACATGATCAGTTCGGTAATCCTGATTTGAAATGGGAGCAAACAAATAAGTTTAATGTTGGTATAGATTTGACTTTATTCAATCGTATTAACATTGAATTGGATTATTACAACCATAGGACCAAAGATATGGTATTTGCTGTTCCTGTATCAATGGCAACAGGTCTTGCTTCATATTATAAAAATATAGGTGAGCTTTCAAATAAAGGATTTGAAGCTACATTTGGAGCACAGCTTATTAAAACCAGAGATTGGGAATGGAATATAAATCTTACAGGTTCTTTGAATAAGAATAAGGTTGAAAAATTAAGTACCGATGCTCCAATTGAAGCTACAATTCAGACTACAGAAGTTGGTTATCCTATTTATCAGTTTAAGATGAAAGAATATGCTGGAGTTGACCCTGAAACCGGTGAAGCGATGTGGTATCTAAATGAAGAGGGTGATGAGACAACAAAAAATTATAATCAGGCAGCTAAGCGTTATTTAGGTAGTCCTAATCCAGACTTTGCTGGTTCTATATCAACGTCATTGAGTTGGAAAGGACTTGATTTATCTGTTCAGATGAATTATTCTATTGGTGGAAAAATTTATGGTGATAATTTAAGATATGATGAACAAATAGGATCCTCATTCTATGAGAATTTCAATATGTATGTTTATGAAAACAGATGGAGAGAGCCTGGAGATATAACTGATGTCCCACGTCTTACTACAGATGGTGGATATGAGAATAGCGCTTCTTCTCGTTTCCTTATGGATGGAGATTATTTGAAGATACGTTCTGTTGCATTAGGATACACTTTACCAGAATCTGTTTTGGATAAAATATTCATTAAGAAATGTAGAGTGTTTATGACTGCTGAGAACTTGTACACTTTCTGTGCTAAGAACTATCGTGGCTTTGATCCTTCTGGTATTAGTGCTAATGGGGTTCAATGGTGGAATTATCCGCTACCACGTAGTGTTATGTTTGGTGTTACTTTAGGTTTTTAATTAAAAGCATAAATTGAAAGAAAATGAAAAGATTATATAAGAAAATATTATTTTCTGTAGCTCTATTGTGTGGATTGGTTTCATGTAATTTTGAAACGGAGAATTATCAGCAGATACCAATAGAGGATGCATACAAGACAGTGCAAGATGTACAGAACGGAATGAATGGTGCATATAATGCGTTGGCTTCATACAGATTTTTGGGTAATTATGCTGTGGCATATGGGGATTTTTGTGCAGGCATAAGCAATGGTGATAGAGGATCAGGACATTTCTATTATCAGAGTGCGTGGATTATCTCAGATACAGACGTTGAACTCGAAGACATGTGGAACTATGGATATAAAGTTATTGATAGATGTACAAGAACAATCAAAGGTGGAAAAGAAGTAATAGCAAATGCAGAAACTTTATTCTTAACTAATGATGAAATAGCTGAAGTAAAAGTGTATATAGCTCAGTGTTATGCAATGAAAGCATTGGCTTATCATTATTTAGTAAACTTGTTTGCTCTTCCTTATCAAGGCAACGAAAACTCATTAGGATTACCATTAGTAAAAGATGAACCTATAGCTGAGTTTGTTAAGATAGAAAGGGCAACTGTAGAGGATACATATCAGCAAATAAAAAATGATATACAGTCTGCGGAAGATATAATGAATGAAGCTTTGGCGGTAAATGCTAATTTATCTCCTAATGAGTTTTATTTGGGAGAGGCAGCCATTAAAGCATTAAAGGCTAGAGTTTATATGTTTATCGGAGACTATACTACAGCTAAACAAGCAGCTTTGGATGCTATAAAATTAAAAGATACAGGTGATGGTACGGGAAGTGATGAAACTCCTGCTGACGAGATATATCTTTCAATGTGGACATCTTTGGCTATATCTGATGAGGATATTTTTACATTAGCAAAAAATGAGGCAGACAATCTTTCTGCTAATTCATTGAATACATTATATGGTTCTTATAGGTGTACTTTGACACAAGAAACTATGGACTTGTTTGGTGAAAATGATATTCGTAAAGAATTGTTACAACGAACATCAATAGGTAAATATGAGGGATTGCCTACGTCTGCAGCTACAAGTAATATTCCGATTTTAAGAAAATCAGAAATGAGTTTGATACTTGCTGAGATTTATACGCGTGAAGGTAATATTGCAGAAGCACAAGATTATTTGTATTATACAGCAAAACGCAATAAAAGCATAGCAGCATCTAATGAACTGCCCGATAATACAAGTGATTTGTTGTCATTTATATCAGATGAACGAATTCGTGAGTTTGCAGGAGAAGGACATAGATTTTATGATGCAAGAAGAATGGGAGATAAAATATTAAATGTTGGAACGACTCCTTTTGACATAAAGAATTTTGTTTTTCCTATACCTGCTGCAGAAATAAATGCAGGCTTTTGTAATCAACAGAATGATGGTTGGGATAGTAACTTACCTGAATAGAAAAGATATCATATTATAAAAGAAGGTGTAAAGTGATAATGCCTTTCTTTTAATTAAGGCATCAAGTAGATTGAATAAAGTTTACTTGATGTCTTTTTTTATTGTAATAAATTATCTTTTTTAAATGTAATTCTATAGAAGTATTAATTTAAGTCTATATTGTATCTTCATATTATAGGTTTACGAGCTATGGCCTTTTAGTTGTAACTCGTAAGTTGTAATACAGTAATTGCTGTCATTTAGCCATGTTGTATGAATTAGTGATTACTTCTTTTTGGATTTGATGATATTTATAGGTGGGAAAATTCTTCTGCAAGTTCTTCTTGATTCCCTTTTCATATATGGTTTTTAGCTTCTTTTGTTTCATGAATTCCGCAGGAAGATGATTTTTGACCCAAGTGAGGGCGTATGCTACAAATAAATGTAATTGGTGTTATATTATGATAGAAGTCAAATAATAATTATAACCTTTAAAATACATACTTCGGTTAATACTTAGTATGTTATTTTAAAGATGTTATAATTTGTATAAAAACAGGATAAAAATGTGATTGTAGGTAATTGTTCTTTGATTATTGTAACAAAACATGCTGAAAATCATATCCTTTGTGAAATAATAATTATAATATAGCCTTTAAATACCTTATTTAGAAGAAAAACGTCAAATATTGTCTCAAAAAGCTAAGAAGATAAGTTTTCTTATTTAATAATGAAAATATATTCGAAAAAAATACATATTTTTGTGATTGACTAGAGATAACTAAACTATTTACAAATTTAAAATTCAAGAGAGATTTTTATGAGAAGGAAATTGATGCTATTAATCTCCTGCCTTGTCGTATGGGTAGGTCTGGTGAACGCACAAGTCTTGAAGGTAACTGGTACGGTAACTTCAAGTGAAGACGGTTTGCCTGTTGTGGGTGCATCTGTATTAGTGAAAGGTACTACTGTGGGTACGGTAACTGACATTGACGGTAACTTCAGTATTCCTAATGTTCCGGAGACGGCTAAAATTCTGGTCGTTTCGTTTATCGGTATGAGAACCGAAGAAATCGCTGTTACTCCTACAATTAATGTGGTATTGCATCCTGATACTGAACTACTGGATGAAGTGGTTGTGACAGGTTATGGTAATTTTAAAAAATCATCGTTTACGGGTTCTGCTTCGAGTGTTTCTACTGAAAAATTGAAAGATGTTCCTTCGGTCAGTGTGCAGGATCGTTTGGCTGGTTCTGTGTCGGGGGTACAGATTACTTCGACTTCAGGACAACCTGGAGCAGTGGCTTCGGTTCGTATTCGTGGTATGGGGTCTATCAATGCAAGTAATGAACCACTTTATGTCATCGATGGTGTGCCTATGCTTAATGGTAATGTCAGTGAATTTTCTTATGCTAATTCAGGAAATAGCTTGATGGCTACTTTGAATAGTAATGATATTGAGTCGATGACTGTGATTAAAGATGCTGCAGCTGCCTCGCTGTATGGATCGCGTGCAGCTAATGGTGTGATTATTATTACTACTAAACGTGGTTCGGCAGGAAAAACACAATTCAATGTAAAAGCTGACTGGGGTATGTCTGATATGGCTATTAACTATCGCCCTATTCTCAATGGAGTAGAACGACGTGAAATACTTCATCTGGGATTAAAGAATTATATGCTCAATGCAGGAAAGTCTGAAGAAGAAGCAATAGCTTATGCCGACAGCAGGATAGATTCTTATGCTGCTGAACCGTGGTCTGGATATACTGACTGGAAAGATGTGCTTTTCAGAAAGGGATCTCACCAGAATTATGAAGTTAGTGCACAGGGAGGTTCCGAAAAGACCCACTTTTATACTTCGTTCTCGTATACTAAGCAGAATGGTATAACTAATGTTTCCGGATATGAAAGATTTACAGGTAGGGCAAATGTGAATCATAAGGCTGACCGTGTTTCTATAGATGCAAGTGCCATGTTTACAAATTCTACACAGAATGTAAATAACGAGGCTACAAGCTTTGCAAATCCTATTATGTGTTATGCCATGACGGCTTCTCCATCTACTTTCCCATATAATGAGGATGGATCTTTCAGTACTGTTTTTCCGGCTTTGAATGGTGCTAATCCGGTACAGACTGAGACTTATAACTATAACCGAAGTGTTGTAAACCGCTTTATGGGTTCATTGGGGGCTACATGGAATATATGGGAAAATCTTAATCTTAAGGAGATATTAAGCTATGACTTCAGTCAGAACAATGAAAAAGTGTGGTGGGATCCGCGTTCTAATGACGGGCGTTCATCGAATGGAGTTATGCAAAGGGTTATGACCAACAGGGCAAAACTGAATACACAGACACAGCTGACTTATAATAAGACAGTTGCCGAAAATCATAATTTTGATGTGTTACTAGGATTTGAGACTGAAGATTATGGATATGAATATGTTTATGCAAATGGTAATACTTATCCGTCATATTTGCCTGAAATAGAAAATGCCGGCGACAGTAGAGCTTCTAGTTCTGTGAGCAAATACAGAATGACTTCTTTCTTGGGAAGATTGAATTATGATTTTGCCGATAAGTATTATTTAAGTGCAAGCTATCGTAGAGATGGCAGTTCGCGATTGTCGCGTGATAGTCGTTGGGGAGACTTCTGGTCGGTGTCCGGTTCTTGGAGAATTTCCGGAGAATCATTTATGGAGGTTGTGAAAGATGTATTGAGTGATGTCAAATTGCGTGCATCATATGGTGTTAATGGAACACAACCTACTGATTTATACGGATATCTGGGTGTGTTCGGATTTGGTTATAATTATAAAGGTAATGGTGGGTCGGCAGAAATAAGAGTGGATAATCCAAATATGAAGTGGGAAAAGAATTATGCTACAAATATTGGTCTTGATATTACCTTATGGAACAGATTGTCTATGACAATTGAGTGGTATAACCGTGATACGAAGGACTTGCTGATGAATAAGGCGATTTCTGGAGTAACTGGTATAATAGATGGAAGCGGTGTAGCCAATACGCTGATGAACGTAGGTGAGATGAGGAACCGAGGTGTAGAAGTGGAATTGAAATCAACAAATATTCAGAATAAGGACTGGACGTGGACTACTACTTTTAATATCAGCCATAATAGGAATACTCTGCTTAAGTTGGACGGAAATCAGAATGAGATGATTAGCGGTCCGCTTATACATAGAGTGGGTGAACCATATTATTCTATTTATGCATATGAATATGCTGGAGTAGATTCAAAAACGGGTAAAGAATTGTATTTTATCAATGGAGAAAAAGGAAGTCGTGAAACAACTACAAATTCTTCGGAGGCAAACAAAACAATAGTAGGAGCAATAGAACCTAAGGTACAAGGCGGTTTGACTAACTTTATAAGTTGGAAGTTTATTGATTTTAATATGACTCTAACTTACTCAATAGGTGGACACGCATTTGATTATGCTACATGGTTGCAGTCTAATGGTGGTACATATAATTATGTGGGTAATGTTCCTGCATATTATAAAATAGAAGATACCTGGCAGAAACCTGGTGATGACGCAAAACTTCCTCAATTTGCATTTGGTAATAAAAATATTTCTTCTTCCAGATGGCTGATGCCTACAGATCATTTGCGAATCAAGAATCTGACAGTAGGATTTACAATGCCGTCTAGTTTGAGCAGTAGATTGGGATTGGGTAAGGTGAGAGCTTATGTAGCTGCAAATAACTTGCTTACATGGAAGTCGAAAGACTTGTATGTGGATCCAGAAACACCGGTGAATGGACTTTGTACATTTGAGACACCGGCATTGAGAACTGTTACTTTCGGTATGGAAATAGGGTTTTAACTAAAAAATGATAAGTAAATTATGATAACTAGAATATATAAGTCGTTGATATTACTGATGGCAGCCGTAATGGGACTGTCTTCGTGTGTGAACAACTGGTTGGACCAGACTCCATCTAACGGAATTCCTACAAATCAAGCTATCACTAACTATAATGATGCAAAAACGGCCATGTACGGTATGTACGATGGATTACAGGGGAATTCTAGGTATAATGAATATTATGCAGCCAGAATGTTTTATTATGGTGATGTACGTGGAGATGATATGCAAGCCAGGGATCAGGGAATGCGTACTTCTTCATGTTATGAAATGAGGTATACAGTAGATGATGCTCCGGCAATATGGAATATCCCTTATAATGTGATACGTCGTGCCAATAGAATAATTGAGGCTGTTGATAATAAAAAAATCCTTGATGCTGATAAATATCAGAAACAGATAAATGACATATATGCACAGGCTAAAGTGGTTCGTGCATTGGTGCATTTTGATTTGGTGAGAATATATGGCAATCCTTATACTAGTGATAATGGCATTTCCCTTGGTGTTCCTTTTGTAGATACTGCTTTGGCTACTGATGCACAACAGGGTAGGGAGACTGTGGCAAAAGTTTATGAGAAGGTGATAAAGGATTTGACAGAAGCTGTCGGTTCCGGTGCTTTACATAAATCGGAAAAGGTTGGTGAGAAGCAGGGATTTATAGATCAATGGGCCGCTGAGGCTTTGCTGGCACGTGTCTATTTGTATAAGGGGGAAAATGAGCTTGCACTTTCTACAGCCAAGAATATAATCAAGAATTCCCCATATAAATTATGGGAAGCCGATGAATATGCTGATGCGTGGGATAAGATGAATGCAAAGCATACTAAGGAGATTATGTTTGAACTTATAAATAATGGAACAGACGATTGGGCCGACCGCGAAGGTATCGGTTACCTGTATAATGAAGATGGATATGCAGATGCTATTTGTACAAAATCGTTTGTTGATATGCTTAAAGCTGAACAGAATGATGTAAGAATCAGTGTTGTACTGCCTGTTCAGAAAAAAACTGATGATAAAGGTAATCCGACAGAACTGTACAAAAAATATGGTGATGAACCGATTTTTATAAATAAATTTCCCAATGGGCAGCAAGGTGATCCACGTTTACAGAACCTTCCTATACTAAGGCTTTCAGAAGTGTATTTAAATGCAGCAGAGGCTGCCATAAAGTTGGGTGGAGGATATATGGATGATGCCGTTAATTACCTTAATGATATTATTAAGGCACGTTCTTTAGATGTGAATTCAGCAAAGT
>artificially_reared_1__coassemble_226_pt1 | contig 56738 bp, 50 predicted proteins | sample artificially_reared_1__metabat2_low_PE_002 | metagenome-assembled genome bin artificially_reared_1 | reverse complement strand
TCGGTCTCCAAAACCGAGTGTCGGGAGTTCGAGCCTCTCTTCCCGTGCTAAAATTGATAGGATATGTTTAAAAAGATAACTAATTATTGTAAGGAATCATACGACGAACTAGTCCATAAAGTGACATGGCCTACGAGTAAAGAGCTTTCTAGCAGTGCAGTGGTTGTTTTAACTGCTTCCCTACTCATTGCACTGGTTGTTTTTCTTATGGATTCTGCCTTCCAGTTTATAATGGGGGATGTTATCTATCCGCATTAAAAAATAAATTAAGATGTCTGAGATTGTAAAAAAATGGTACGTATTGCGTGCCGTAAGTGGAAAAGAAGCTAAGGTTAAGGAATACCTCGATGCAGATTTGAGGCACAATGAACTTAGCGAATTTGTATCTCAGGTATTGATTCCTACCGAAAAGTATGTTCAGGTTCGCAATGGAAAAAAAAATGTGAAAGAAAGAAGTTATCTTCCTGGATATGTACTTGTGGAAGCTGCATTGGTGGGTGAGGTTACTCATTATTTGAGAAACATACCTAACGTAATCGGTTTCCTTGGAGGACAGGAAAATCCGGTACCTCTAAGACAGTCGGAAGTGAATCGTATTTTAGGTACGGTAGATGAATTGCAGGAAGTGGAAGAGGATATGAGTATCCCTTACACCGTAGGTGAAACTGTGAAAGTTTGTGTTGGACCGTTCTCTGGCTTCAGTGGTTTTATTGAAGAAGTGAATACGGAAAAACGTAAGTTGAAAGTAATGGTCAAAATATTCGGGCGAAAAACTCCGCTTGAATTAGGCTTTACGGATGTTGAAAAGGAATAACTCATTTTGTTACGTGAGGAATTCTATTCGTTAATCAATTATATTAAATTTAAAAGAAATGGCTAAAGAAGTTGCTGGACTAATCAAATTACAGATTAAAGGAGGCGCTGCAAATCCATCACCTCCCGTTGGACCTGCTTTGGGTTCTAAGGGTATTAATATCATGGAATTTTGCAAGCAATTCAACGCCAGAACCCAGGACAAGGCAGGTAAAGTATTGCCTGTTATCATTACCTACTACACAGACAAGTCTTTTGATTTCGTAATCAAAACTCCTCCTGTAGCAATACAGTTGTTGGAAATGACTAAATTGAAGAGCGGTTCTGCTGAACCTAACAGAAAGAAAGTTGCTGAACTTACTTGGGATCAGATTCGTACTATCGCTCAAGACAAGATGGTTGACTTGAACTGCTTTACTATTGAAGCTGCTATGACAATGGTAGCTGGAACAGCTAGAAGTATGGGTATCGCTGTAAAAGGTGACTTCCCGGGTAATAACTAATTAACTTCAATTGAGAATGGGTAAACTGACAAAAAATCAAAAGTTAGCTGCAGAAAAAATTGAAGCAGGGAAAGCATACTCACTAAAGGAAGCTTCTGAGTTGGTAAAGGAAATCACTTTTACAAAATTTGATGCTTCATTAGATATTGACGTACGTTTAGGTGTTGACCCTCGTAAGGCAAACCAGATGGTAAGAGGCGTTGTTTCTCTTCCTCATGGTACAGGTAAGCAGGTAAGAGTGCTTGTTCTGTGTACACCTGATGCTGAAGCTGCTGCAAAGGAAGCTGGCGCTGACTATGTAGGTCTTGATGAATATATTGAAAAGATCAAAGGTGGATGGACTGATATTGATGTAATCATCACTATGCCGTCTATCATGGGTAAGATCGGTGCTCTCGGTCGTGTGCTCGGTCCTCGTGGATTGATGCCTAATCCGAAGAGTGGTACTGTAACTATGGATGTAGCTAAGGCTGTTAAGGAAGTTAAGCAAGGAAAGATTGACTTTAAGGTTGATAAGAGCGGTATCGTTCATACTTCAATCGGTAAAGTTTCATTTACTGCTGACCAGATCCGTGAAAATGCGAAGGAATTTATCGCAACAATCATTAAACTGAAACCTACTACAGCTAAAGGTACTTATATAAAGAGTATTTATCTTTCAAGTACAATGAGTAAGGGTATCAAAGTTGACCCTAAATCAGTTGACGAAATTTAAAAATAAGGAGTAATCATGAGAAAGGAAGATAAAGGCGCAATTATAAGTCAGTTGGCTGATACCGTAAAGCAATACGGACATTTCTACTTGGTTGATACTACTGCAATGGATGCAGCAGCAACAAGCGAATTGCGTAGAAAATGTTTCAATGCAGGTATTAAGCTGATGGTTGTGAAGAACAGTTTGCTTCACAAGGCATTAATGAGTATGGATGTTGACTTCTCTCCATTGTATGACTCATTGAAAGGTACAACTTCAGTTATGTTTACTGAAACAGCAAACGTACCTGCAAAGTTGCTTAAGGAATACAAGGATGGAGTTCCTTCATTGAAAGCTGCTTATGCTGAAGAAGGATTCTATGTAGGAGCAGATCAACTTGAAGCACTCGCTACAATCAAGAGCAAGAACGAAGTTATCGCAGATATCATTGCATTGCTGCAGTCTCCTGCGAAGAACGTTATCTCAGCTCTTCAGTCTGGTGGTAACACCATTCACGGAGTTCTTAAGACATTGGGTGAACGTGCTGAATAATTCACGTAACTGCAACTTAAGGACAAATAATAATTTTTTTATATTCAATTTAGTAACAAACAATTAAATTCATACAAAAATGGCAGATTTGAAAGCTTTTGCAGAACAATTAGTTAACTTGACAGTAAAAGAAGTTAATGAACTTGCAACTATCCTTAAAGAAGAATATGGTATTGAACCTGCTGCTGCAGCTGTAGCTGTTGCTGCTGGTCCTGCTGCTGCTGGTGCAGCTGCTGCTGAAGAAAAAACATCTTTCGATGTAGTTTTGAAGAGCGCAGGTGCTGCTAAATTGCAGGTAGTTAAGGCCGTTAAGGAAGCTTGTGGTCTTGGCTTGAAAGAAGCAAAAGACATGGTTGACGGTGCTCCTAGCGTAGTAAAAGAAGGTTTGGCTAAAGACGAAGCTGAATCTTTGAAGAAAGTTTTGGAAGAAGCTGGAGCTGAAGTTGAGCTTAAATAAGATTATCCTGTAAATCAGGTAGTTCGGTTAAGAGTCCTCGTAAAAGAGGATTCTTAACCTTTTTGCGTCTCACAGCATATCGTTGTTTTAAACAACAAAAAATAAAATTATTTTTAATTCATAATTGAATTACAGATGTCTTTAAACACTCAAAATCAAAGAATTAATTTTGCTTCTATTAAGAATCCGATGCAGTATCCGGATTTCTTGGAAGTACAATTGAAATCGTTCCACGATTTCCTGCAATTGGACACTCCGCCTGAACTACGAAAGAAGGATGGACTCTACAAGGTATTCTCTGAGAATTTCCCAATAGCGGACACACGTAATAACTTCGTGCTCGAGTTCCTTGACTACTATATCGACCCGCCACAATATTCAATAGACGAATGTCTTGAACGCGGACTCACATATAGTGTCCCTTTGAAAGCTAAAATGAAGCTTTACTGTACAGACCCCGATCACGAAGATTTTGATACAGTAATACAAGATGTATTCTTGGGTCCTATCCCTTATATGACTCCAAAGGGTACTTTCGTTATCAATGGTGCAGAACGTGTAGTGGTTTCGCAGTTGCATCGTTCACCAGGTGTTTTCTTCGGACAGAGCATTCATGCTAACGGTACTAAACTTTATTCAGCTCGTATTATCCCGTTCAAGGGTTCATGGATAGAGTTTGCTACTGACATCAACAATGTCATGTATGCATACATTGACCGTAAAAAGAAACTTCCTGTAACTACATTGCTTCGTGCTGTAGGTTTTGAGAATGATAAGGATATCTTGGAAATCTTCAATCTGGCAGAAGAAATAAAAGTCAACAAGCAGAACTTGAAGAAGATTGTTGGCAGAAAACTTGCTGCACGTGTCTTGAAGACATGGACTGAAGACTTCGTAGATGAAGATACAGGTGAAGTTGTTTCAATTGAACGTAACGAGGTTGTTATTGACCGTGAAACAATTATCGAACCTGATCATATTGAAACTATCATAGAGTCTGGAGTGCAGAATATTCTTGTACACAATGAAAATGCCAATGCTTCAGACTACTCAATTATATATAACACTCTGCAGAAAGACCCGTCAAACTCAGAGAAAGAAGCCGTTCTGTATATCTACAGACAGCTGAGAAATGCTGACCCTGCCGATGATGCAAGTGCACGTGAAGTTATCAACAACTTGTTCTTCTCTGAAAAACGTTATGACTTGGGTGACGTTGGTCGCTACAGAATAAATAAGAAGTTGGCACTTGATACATCAATGGATGTAAGAGTGTTGACAAAACAAGATATTATTGAAATCATCAAATATCTGATTGAACTTATTAACTCAAAAGCAGATGTTGATGATATCGACCACTTGAGTAACCGCCGTGTAAGAACTGTAGGTGAACAGTTGTCAAACCAGTTCTCTATAGCACTCGCACGTATGAGCCGTACTATTCGCGAGAGAATGAACGTACGCGACAATGAAGTCTTTACTCCTATAGACTTGATTAATGCTAAGACCATTTCTTCAGTAATCAATTCTTTCTTTGGAACAAATGCTTTGTCGCAGTTCATGGACCAGACTAACCCTCTGGCTGAAATTACACATAAACGTCGTCTTTCAGCGTTGGGTCCTGGTGGTCTTTCAAGAGACCGTGCCGGTTTCGAGGTTCGAGACGTACACTATACTCACTATGGTCGTTTGTGTCCTATTGAAACTCCTGAAGGTCCAAACATCGGTTTGATTTCTTCTTTGTGTGTGTATGCAAAGATTAATGACCTGGGATTCATAGTAACACCTTATCGTAAGGTTAAGGACAGTGTTGTAGATTTGTCACCTGAAGGTATCGAATATCTGTCGGCTGAAGAAGAAGAGGATGTAATCATAGCACAGGGTAATGCTCCGCTTAATGATGATGGAACATTTATCCGTGAGAAAGTTAAAGCTCGTCGTGATGCAGATTACCCAGTGGTAACTCCTGATCAGGTACAGTTGATGGACGTTTCTCCGCAGCAGATTGCATCTATAGCAGCTTCTTTGATTCCATTCCTTGAACATGACGATGCTAACCGTGCATTGATGGGATCAAACATGATGCGCCAGGCAGTTCCATTGTTGCGTACTGAAGCTCCTATCGTAGGTACAGGTATTGAAAAACAGCTTTGTGAAGACTCTAGAACTCAGATTGCTGCAGAAGGTGATGGTGTAATTGATTTTGTAGATGCAACAACTATCCGCATTCTTTACGACCGCACTGACGATGAAGAATTCGTTAGCTTCGACTCTGCTTTGGTAGAATACAAAATACCTAAGTTCCGTAAAACTAACCAGAGCATGACAATCGACTTGCGTCCAATATGCTCTAAGGGACAAAGAGTCAAGAAAGGTGATATCCTAACTGAGGGATATTCTACTGCAAATGGCGAATTGGCGTTGGGTAAGAACCTTTTGGTTGCATACATGCCTTGGAAGGGTTACAACTATGAGGATGCTATCGTATTGAACGAACGTGTGGTTCGCGAAGATATCCTTACATCAGTACATGTGGATGAATACATACTTGAAGTACGCGAAACTAAGCGTGGTATGGAAGAACTCACAGCTGATATTCCAAACGTCAGCGAAGAAGCTACAAAAGATCTTGACGAAACAGGTATCGTAAGAATCGGTGCAAGAATTGAACCGGGAGATATCCTTATCGGTAAGATTACTCCGAAGGGCGAATCTGATCCTTCGCCGGAAGAAAAATTGCTTCGTGCAATCTTCGGTGATAAGGCCGGTGATGTTAAGGATGCTTCTTTGAAGGCTTCTCCTTCACTTAGAGGTGTTGTTATAGACAAGAAATTGTATTCTCGTGTTGTGAAGACACGCAGCGAAAAGAATGCCGACAAGCTTATCTTGCCTAAACTGAATGAAGAATTCGAGGAAAAGGTAGCTAAATTGAAGGATATTCTTGTAGATAAGCTTATGGTACTCACTAACAACTTGGTTTCACAGGGTGTTAAGGATTATTTGGGTACTGAAGTTATCGCTAAGGGTGCTAAATTCAACAAACGAGATCTTGAAATACTCGATTATACAGTAATACAATTGAGCTCTTGGACTTCTGATGAACATAAGAATCAGATGATACGTTCTTTGATTCTGAACTATATCAAGAAGTACAAAGAATACGATGCAGAACTGAAACGTAAGAAGTTTGCTCTTACAATCGGTGATGAACTTCCTTCTGGTATCATGCAGATGGCTAAGGTATATATCGCTAAGAAACGTAAAATCGGTGTCGGTGATAAGATGGCCGGTCGTCACGGTAACAAGGGTATCGTTTCAAGAGTTGTAAGACAGGAGGATATGCCATTCTTGGCAGACGGTACTCCGGTTGATATTGTATTGAACCCATTGGGTGTGCCTTCACGTATGAACATCGGACAGATTTTCGAAGCTGTATTGGGACGTGCGGGAAAAGAACTGGGACTCAAATTTGCAACACCAATTTTCGATGGTGCAACATTGGAGGACCTTGACCAATGGACTGACAAAGCTGGATTGCCACGCTACTGTAAGACATACTTGTATGACGGTGGTACAGGTGAACAGTTTGACCAGCCTGCAACTGTGGGTGTGACTTATATGTTGAAACTTGGTCACATGGTTGAAGACAAGATGCATGCTCGTTCAATAGGTCCATATTCGTTGATTACTCAGCAGCCACTTGGTGGTAAGGCGCAATTCGGTGGTCAGCGTTTCGGAGAAATGGAGGTTTGGGCAATCGAGGCATTCGGTGCAGCTCATATTCTTCAGGAAATACTGACAATCAAGTCAGACGATGTCGTAGGACGCTCTAAGGCTTACGAAGCTATAGTTAAGGGTGAACCAATGCCAACACCAGGTATACCTGAATCACTTAACGTATTGCTTCACGAATTGAGAGGTCTGTGCTTGAGCATTACAATGGAATAATCAAAAAATTAAATTGAGTATGGCTTTTAGAAAAGACACAAAAATAAAAAGTAATTTCTCAAAAATTACTATTGGTTTGGCTTCACCAGAAGAGATTCTTGAAAACTCTTACGGTGAGGTTCTAAAACCAGAAACCATAAATTACCGTACTTACAAACCTGAAAGAGACGGTTTGTTCTGTGAACGTATCTTTGGTCCGGTGAAAGATTATGAATGCCATTGCGGTAAATACAAACGTATTCGCTATAAAGGCATTGTGTGCGACAGATGTGGTGTAGAGGTAACAGAAAAGAAAGTACGTCGCGAACGTAGCGGTCATATACAATTGGTAGTGCCTGTTGCGCATATCTGGTATTTCCGTTCATTACCTAACAAAATAGGTTATTTGCTTGGTTTGCCTACAAAGAAACTTGATGCAATCATCTATTACGAACGTTATGTCGTTATACAGCCGGGTATAAAAGCTGAGGATGGATTGAGCAAGTATGACCTTCTTGAAGAGGGTGAATATTTGGATATCATGGATTCTCTTCCAAAGGATAATCAGTTCCTTGAAGACTCAGATCCAAATAAGTTTATTGCTAAGATGGGTGCAGAAGCTATATATGATCTTCTTGCAGGTCTTGACCTTGATGAACTTTCATATGAACTTCGTCATAAGGCTAACAATGACTCATCACAGCAACGTAAGAATGAGGCTCTGAAACGTCTGCAGGTAGTAGAATCATTCCGTTCATCTAAGGGTAGAAATAAACCTGAATGGATGATAATCAAGAATGTACCTGTTATTCCGCCAGAATTGCGTCCTCTTGTACCATTGGATGGTGGTCGTTTCGCTACTTCTGACTTGAATGACTTGTATCGTCGAGTTATCATACGTAACAACCGTTTGAAGAGACTTATTGAAATCAAGGCTCCAGACGTGATTTTGCGTAATGAAAAACGTATGCTTCAGGAAGCTGTAGACTCATTGTTCGATAACTCACGTAAGGCAAGTGCTGTTAAGACTGATGCTAACCGTCCACTCAAGTCTCTTTCTGACAGTTTGAAAGGTAAGCAAGGACGTTTCCGTCAGAACTTGTTGGGTAAGCGTGTTGACTACTCTGCACGTTCGGTTATCGTCGTTGGTCCTGAATTGAAGATGGGTGAGTGCGGTATTCCAAAATTGATGGCTGCCGAACTTTACAAACCATTTATCATAAGAAAACTTATTGAAAGAGGTATCGTTAAGACTGTAAAATCAGCAAAGAAGATTGTTGACCGTAAGGAAGCGGTTATCTGGGATATCCTTGAACATGTAATGAAGGGACACCCTGTATTGCTGAACCGTGCTCCGACACTTCACCGTTTGGGTATCCAGGCTTTCCAGCCTAAAATGATTGAAGGTAAGGCTATCCAGTTGCATCCATTGGCATGTACTGCGTTCAACGCCGACTTCGACGGTGACCAGATGGCCGTTCACTTGCCATTGAGCAACGAAGCTGTTCTTGAAGCACAGATGTTGATGTTACAGTCACACAATATTCTTAACCCTGCAAACGGTGCGCCTATCACTGTGCCTGCACAGGATATGGTTCTTGGTCTTTACTATATCACTAAATTGCGTAAGGGTGCAAAAGGTGAGGGCTTGATATTCTACGGACCGGAAGAAGCTCTTATCGCGTACAATGAAGGTAAGGTAGATATCCACGCTATCATCAGCGTTATTGCCAACGACTTGGATGAAAATGGCAATATCGTTAAGAAGATGATTAAGGAAACTTCAGTAGGACGTGTAATAGTAAACGAAATCGTTCCTGATGAATGTGGATATTTGAACACTATTATATCTAAGAAATCATTGCGTGACATTATCAGCGACGTAATTAAGGCTGTCGGTGTAGCTCGCGCATGTGAGTTCCTTGATGGTATCAAGAACCTTGGTTACAAGATGGCATTCGAAGGTGGTTTGTCATTCAACCTTGGAGATATTATCATACCGAAGGAAAAGGAAGAACTCGTTAAACGTGGTAACGAAGAAATTGAGCAGATTATGATGAACTATAATATGGGTTTCATCACTGACAACGAACGTTACAATCAGGTAATTGATACATGGACACACGTTAACAGTGACTTGTCTGATATCCTTTATAAGACTATTAAGAACGACGACCAGGGATTCAATTCAGTATTTATGATGCTTGATTCTGGAGCCCGTGGTTCTAAGGAACAGATCCGTCAGTTGTCTGGTATGCGTGGTTTGATGGCTAAACCGCAGAAAGCAGGTGCCGAAGGTGCACAGATTATCGAAAACCCTATCCTTTCTAACTTTAAGGAAGGTCTTTCGGTGTTGGAGTACTTTATTTCAACTCACGGTGCTCGTAAGGGTCTTGCCGATACTGCGTTGAAGACAGCCGATGCCGGATACTTGACTCGTCGTCTTGTTGACGTATCACACGACGTGATTATCAACGAAGAAGACTGTGGTACATTGCGCGGACTTGTATGTACAGCATTGAAGAATAACGATGAAGTGATTGCTACACTTTACGAACGTATTTTGGGACGTGTTTCTGTACATGATATTATACATCCTACTACAGGTGAACTTATAGTAGCATCGGGTGAAGAAATTACTGAAGCTATTGCAGAAGAAATAGAAAAATCACCTATTGAAAGTGTAGAAATCCGTTCTGTACTTACTTGTGAATCAAAGAAGGGTGTTTGTGCAAAATGTTACGGACGTAACCTTGCTTCAAGTAAGATGGTTCAGAAAGGTGAGGCCGTTGGTGTTATCGCTGCTCAATCAATCGGTGAACCGGGTACTCAGTTGACATTGCGTACATTCCACGCCGGAGGTATCGCTGGTAACATGGCTGCCAATGCGTCAATCGTTGCCAAGAATCCTGCTCGTCTGGAATTTGAAGAATTGCGTACTGTTGATGCTGTTGAGGAGACAGGCGAACCAGTTAAGATTGTTGTAGGACGTTTGGCTGAAGTTCGTTTCGTTGATATCAATACTGGTATCATATTGTCAACTCACAACGTTCCTTACGGATCTAAACTTTATGCTGCTGATGGCGAAATCGTTGAGAAGGGTAAACTTATTGCAAAATGGGACCCATTCAACGCCGTAATCGTAACAGAAGTTGGTGGTAAGATAGACTTTGAATCAGTTATCGAAAACGTAACTTATAAGGTTGAATCTGACGAAGCTACAGGTTTACGTGAAATAATTATCACTGAATCTAAGGATAAGAATAAGATTCCTTCATTGCATATTGTTGATGAAAATGGTGGTATCTTGCGTACATACAACTTGCCTGTGGGTGGTCACGTAGTAGTAGAAGATAAGGAAAGCGTTAAGGCCGGTGACATTCTTGTTAAGATTCCACGTGCGGTAGGTAAGGCTGGTGATATCACCGGTGGTCTTCCACGTGTAACAGAATTGTTCGAGGCACGTAATCCATCTAACCCTGCTGTGGTATCAGAAATAGACGGTGAAATCACAATGGGTAAGATTAAACGTGGTAACCGTGAAATCATCGTTACATCTAAGACTGGTGAGGTTCGTAAGTATCTGGTTGCATTGTCTAAACAGATTCTTGTACAGGAAAACGACTATGTACGTGCCGGAACTCCATTGTCGGATGGTGCTATTACTCCTGCAGACATCTTGGCAATTAAGGGTCCTACTGCTGTACAGGAATACATCGTTAACGAAATTCAGGACGTTTACCGTCTGCAGGGTGTGAAGATTAATGATAAGCACTTTGAAATTATCGTTAGACAGATGATGCGTAAGGTTCAGATTGACGAACCGGGTGATACAAGATTCTTGGAACTTCAGGTTGTTGACAGACAGGAATTCAACGAGGAAAATGACAGAATCTGGGGTAAGAAAGTTGTTGTGAGTGCAGGTGATTCTCAGAACTTGAAGCCAGGTCAGATTGTAACAGCTCGTAAATTAAGAGACGAAAACAGTATGTTGAAGCGTCGTGACCTCAAGTTGGTTGAAGTTAGAGATGCAGTTCCTGCAACATCAACTCAGATTCTTCAGGGTATCACAAGAGCAGCACTTCAGACATCAAGCTTTATGTCTGCGGCTTCATTCCAGGAAACAACTAAGGTTCTTAACGAAGCAGCTATCAACGGTAAGGTTGACCGTCTGGAAGGTATGAAGGAAAACGTTATTTGTGGACACTTGATACCGGCAGGTACTGGCCAGCGTGAGTTCGAAAAGATAGTTGTGGGCTCAAAAGATGAGTACGATAGAATATTGGCTAACAAAAAGAATATATTAGACTATAGCGATGTAGAATAATAGATTCTTGAATAGATATAAAAATAGCAGTAACGGATTGATTCTGTTACTGCTATTTTTGTTTTTATCCAAAACAAATTCCCATTTTCCTGCCGTTTACAACCAGCTCATGATCTTCAGTTACTAATCTGAGTTTACCTGCCGTCTCTGTCAACGGAATAGAATCGATTTTATTTCCTTGTAATGCTACCATTCTGCCATATTGGCCTTTGGATATTAGTTCAACAGCATGACCACCCATTAATGTCGCAAGATTTCTATCGAACGCAGTCGGGCTTCCACCTCTTTGTATGTATCCCAAGACTGTTTCTCTTGTTTCAAATCCGGTTTCATATTCTATCTCTTCTGCAATGTATTGGGCCGCCTTTTTCCCTTCCGGAGTGTTTATGCCTTCTGCCACAACCACGATAGAATAAGGTTTTCCCTTTTTAAGTCGATTGATAATAGTATCTCCTATTCTATGAATGTCAAAAGGAATTTCTGGCATAAGAATAATATCTCCTCCTCCTGCCATTCCGGAATACAATGCCAGCCAACCAGCTTTATGTCCCATTACCTCTATAACCATGACTCTTTGGTGTGAACTGGCTGTAGAGTGTAATCTGTCAATAGCATCAGCCGCTATTGAAACTGCCGAATCAAACCCAAAAGAGAAATCAGTGCCCCATACATCGTTGTCAATTGTTTTTGGAATACTTACGACATTTATTCCTACTTCCATAAGTTTTGCAGCTGTTTTCTGGGTTCCATTTCCCCCTATGCAAACAAGACAATCTATACCGTATTCCTCCAATGTTTTTATTATTAAAGAAGGTTTGTTGTTGCTAAGTGAGGTAGAAGCCTTCTTGAACGGTTTTTCTCTGGATGTTCCTAATATTGTTCCACCCAAAGTAAGGAGCCCGGATGTTGATTCTTCCGTCAAACGGTTTACATGTCCGTCCATTAGTCCTCTAAAGCCGTTATGAATTCCGTATACTTCCATACCATAGTGGTTAAGTGCACATTTGCAAACCCCTCTTATTGTAGCATTAATACCGGGACAATCACCACCTGATGTCAATATTCCTATTTTCATGTCTTCGTTAATAATTTGATGATGTAAAGTTATTAAAAAAACAAGATTTACTTGTTTTTCACAAAAAAATAATACACTCAATCATATATATAATAAGAAAAAACATACCTTTGCAATAACATGAAATGAAATTGTAGTCAATATGAATCCAACCAAATTGATTGACAGGATATTTGTACCCCGTAGAAGACAGATAGAAAGATATTCTCTTCATGCAGAAGAGATACAGATGCAGGTATTACGCAAACTTGTTGATAAGGCATCTGCAACAGAGTGGGGTAGACTTCATAATTATAAAAATATAAAAGATTATTCTGAATACAATAAACTCCCAATACAGTCATACGAAGACGTAAAGGAATATATAGACCGTATGCGTCATGGTGAAAAAGATGTACTTTGGCCTGGAATGGTGAAATGGTATGCTAAATCATCTGGAACAACAAATGATAAGAGTAAGTTCATACCGGTTTCATCAGATGGTTTGAAGAATGTACATTATCGAGGAGGAATAGATGCTGTATCACTTTATCTTGGTGAGAATCCCAACAGCCGTTTCTTTTCTGGAAAAGGTTTGATTTTGGGTGGAAGTCATTCGCCTAACTACAATCTGAAAAACAGCCTAGTTGGGGATTTATCTGCAATTCTTATACAGAATGTAAACCCTTTAGTGAATCTTATTCGTGTTCCAAGTAAGGAGATAGCTTTGTTAAGCGAATTTGAGGAAAAGGTAGAGCGAATAGCTGCTTCTACGATAGGTAAGAATATAACAAACATTTCAGGTGTGCCCTCATGGATGCTGGCCGTGATAAAAAGAATATTAGAGAAAACCGGTGCTAAAACTTTGGATGAAGTTTGGCCTAATCTGGAGGTTTTCTTTCATGGTGGTGTTTGTTTTGTTCCGTATCGTGAGCAATACCAAAGTCTTATAGCATCCGATAAAATGCATTATATGGAAACTTATAATGCCAGTGAAGGATTTTTCGGACTACAAAGTTCATTGTCTGATCCGGCCATGCTTCTGATGATTGATTATGATGTATTTTATGAGTTCATTCCTTTGGAAGAATTGGAAAATGATAATCCTACTGTTGTACCTTTATGGAATGTAGAGGTCGGAAAGAACTATGCTATGCTCATCAGTACGTCTTGTGGCTTATGGAGATATATTATAGGCGATACCGTAAAATTTACGCAAAAAGATCCATATAAATTTGTCATAACAGGTCGTACTAAGCATTTTATTAATGCCTTTGGCGAAGAACTTATGGTTGACAATGCAGAGAAAGGTTTGCAGGTAGCTTGTAAGGAAACAGGGGCTCAGGTGTTGGAGTATTCTGCAGCTCCGGTATTCATGGATTCAGATGCCAGGTGTCGTCATCAATGGTTGATAGAGTTCAGTAAAGAGCCGGATTCTGTAGATCATTTCCGTCATGTTCTTGATAAAGCACTTCAGAATATAAATTCTGATTATGAGGCAAAAAGACATAAAGATATTACTCTTCAGGAACTTGAGATAATTGTTGCCCGTCCTAATTTGTTTCATGACTGGCTTAAGCAAAAAGGAAAGCTTGGTGGGCAACATAAGGTACCTCGTTTGAGCAATAATCGTGAACATATCGAAAGTATGTTGAAACTGAATATCTAGAATCATCACAAGAAATTAATTTCACTTAAGCAGTAAAAATAGTATAATGAAATATTCCTCATTACATACATTACCTTTAGTAGTTTTAATATTTATAATATATGCATGTGCAAGTACAGGAACTCCAGACGGAGGGCCTTATGACGAGACACCGCCTAAGTTTGTACGTGCCACACCAGAACCTAATGCCACAAATAGTAAACGCAAAAAGGTTGTTCTGGAGTTTGATGAGTTTATAAAGATAGAAAATGCGGCAGAGAAAGTAATTATTTCTCCGCCACAGGCTGAAACGCCTGAAGTGAAGGCTAACGGTAAAAAGGTATCGGTAGAATTCTTTGATACACTAAAAGAGAATACTACATATACTATTGATTTTGGCGATGCAATAGTCGATAATAATGAGGGTAATCCTATGGGAAATTTTGCGTATGCGTTTGCCACAGGAGAAACGATTGATACAATGGAGGTTTCAGGAACAGTGCTTAATGCGCAGGATCTGGAACCAATTAAAGGAATACAGGTTGGTCTTCATAAGAACCTTAGCGATACAGCTTTCACCAGGTTGCCATTTGAACGTATTTCCAGAACTGACAGCAGAGGTAAGTTTACCATAAAAGGAATTGCTCCTGGTACTTATCGTATTTTCGCACTAAAAGATGGAAATCAGAACTACCTTTTTGATTCAAAGACAGAAATTATTGCATACAATGATTCCGTAATAAAAACTTCTATGGAGCCTGCTACACGACAGGACACTACATGGAATGCTATCGATACCCTAAAAATAGATACAATAGTTACGGTGCATTACACTCGTTTTATGCCTGATGATATAATTCTAAGAGCATTTAAGGAAGAAAACACAATGCAATATCTTTCTAAAAGTGAAAGAGAACAATTGAATCGTTTCTCTCTATATTTCAGCGCCAAGGCTGATACATTGCCAACTGTAGTAGGGCTTGACTTTGACGAAAAGGATGCATTTGTAATTGAACCGTCTTTGAATAATGATACCATAAGATACTGGATAAAGGACTCTCTTCTTTGTGAGAGGGATACACTTACCATCCAGATAGACTATCTTTATACAGATACGTTAGGAAATCTTGTGCCGAAACGTGACACCTTGTCTATGATGAATAAAGTAAACAAGGAAAAACGCCTTGCTATGGCAAAGGAAGCAATGGAGAAGAAGGAAAAGGAAATGAAGAAAAGAAGAAAAAAAGGTGATACTCTTAATGTAGTGGAAACAAAATTCTTCAATATGAATGTAGATGCTCCGTCTTCTTTGGATATAAACCGTAATATATGTATAAAGTTTGACGAACCCGTACAAAGCATAGATACTTCGGCCATACATGTCGACTTGAAGGTAGATACACTATGGAATGAAGAACGCTTTATTCTGATTGCAGATAGCGTTGCCCCTCGTCAGTATTATATCCTGAGCGACTGGAAACCAGGTTTGGAATATCGGTTGAGGATTGATTCTGCAGCTATAAAGAGTATATATGGTCTCCATACCAATAAAGTAGAAAACACACTCAAGGTCAAGACGTTGGAAGAGTATGGAACATTATATCTTAATATTAAGGGAGTAGAAGGTAACATGAGAGTCCAACTTTTAAACTCTAACGATGCAGTGGTGCGCGAACAGCAAGTGAAGAAAAATAACACCTGCGATTTTTACTTCCTGCAGCCTAATACAAAATATTATATAAGAATGTATATCGACTCTAATAATAATGGCAAATGGGATACTGGTAAATATGAAACCAATACCCAGCCCGAGGAAGTATATTACTTTCCAAAGGTATGGGAAATGAAAGCCAACTTTGAGTTTGAGGAAGATTGGGATGTAAAATCTGTTCCGCTTGACAGGCAAAAGCTTGATGAAATAAAGAAGCAGAAACCTGAGGAAACCAAAAAGATAAAAGACAGGAATAAAGAACGTGCAAAAAAATTAGGACTTACATCATGATGAAGAAATTGTTTTTAAGTCTGTTCCTTGTATTGTTTACAGGACTTTGTGCCAAAGCTCAGTGTGGCGCTGTAAATGATGCCATAAAGCCGGGTGAAGAATTGACATATGAACTTAAATTCAACTGGAAGTTCATATGGATTAATGCCGGATGGGCAAAAATGACAGTAGATACCACCAGCTATGGTGGAAAAAAATGTATAAAGACTGATCTTGAGTCATATACAAATAAAAGGTTGGACTTGTTTTTCCGTATGCGAGACACCCTTACTTGTATAACGTCCGAAGATTTGGTTCCATTGTATTTCAGAAAAGGTGCTGCCGAGGGTAACCGCTATAGTGTAGATGATGTAAAGTTCAGCTACAAGAACGGGAAGTGTATTGTCGATCAGTATAGAGTAGTCAATCAAGGAAAGAAGAAGACTAATTATCAAGAGTCTGCGGTATGTGTATACGATATGCTAAGTATTCTTCTGCAGGCACGTTCTTATGATGCTTCCGATTATAAGCCGGGTGATAAGATATTGTTTTCTATGGCTACCGGAACAAATATAGAGAAACAGACTTTGATATATCGTGGAAAAGATGTGTATAAGGCAGAAGACAATTCAAAATATCGCTGTCTGGTCTTTTCGCTTGTGGAGTATGTCAAGGGGCAGGAAAAAGAAGTAATAACATTTTATGTTACTGACGATAAAAACCATCTTCCGGTACGCTTGGATATGTATCTGAATTTTGGCTCTGCTAAAGCTTTCCTGACGGGACTTAAAGGTTACAGACATCCTTTGGAGTCTTTATTAAAGTAATAGCTACATATAGTTGTTGTTAACTTTTAAGATACTATTCCGATAAATCATTATAATATGATAAATTATATATTGAAGAACCGTAAATATTTAATGCTGATAATACTTGTATGTGCATTCCCTATTATTATCAGTGCTTATTGTGTTGATTTTAACAAGAATCAGGAAAGCGATTCCGATACGTCTTATACATGTGTCGAAGTACCAAGATATGTTGTATTTTGTAACGATACTGTTGATTTGACCAGATATGATCGTCATGAACGTATGGATCGCGAACTTATGGCTTTCTCGTTCATGCACAGTACTTCCATACAGACAATAAAACGTGCAAACAGATATTTCCCTGTAATAGTCCCCATCTTAAGAGAAAACGGAATACCGGAAGATTTTAAATATCTGATGGCAATAGAAAGTGCATGCAATCCACTGGCCCGTTCGGGGGCCGGAGCTGCGGGACTATGGCAGTTTATGCCAGCTACAGCCAAAGAGTATGGTCTGGAAGTAAGTTCACATGTAGATGAAAGATATCATGTAGAAAAGTCAACTTATGCAGCATGTAAGTATCTTAAGGAATCATATGCCAGATTTGGTGATTGGATAAGCGTAGCAGCATCGTATAATGCCGGTCAGGCCAGAATCGCAAAACTACAGGATAGTCAGTATACAGACGAAACTTTGGATTTGTACATGGTGGAGGAAACATCACGTTATGTATACCGTATTTTTGCAGCAAAGCTTTTATTTGACAATCCGTCACTGTTCGGATTCAGATTACGTTCATCCGATCTTTATCCACAGATAAAATATCGTACGGTTAAAGTGAGCGAAACGATAACAGACTTGCCTCGTTTTGCAAAAAGTCAAGGTATTACTTATGCTCTTCTTAAAAATATGAATCCATGGCTAAGAGATACATCATTACCCTCCAAAAGCGGAAAGGAATACGAGATTATAATTCCATTGAAGGATGAAATGGATTATAACCCTGATTTTACAGTTCCTTATTCCAAAAAGTGGGTAGTTCAATAGTAACGTTATTTTATAGTATCAATATAAACACTAGTTCTTAACACAATTAAAGTTCTATACTATTATGAAACACTTATTTCTAGGCACTTTGTGCCTCTGTGCATTGTCTGCTTCAGCCCAAAGTTTCAAGGAATGGCAGAATCCTGAGATAAACCAGATTAACAGGTCTGATATGCATACAAGTTTTTTTGCATACGATAACTTTGAGGAAGCTATACAAAACAAAAAAGAAAAATCAGACAATTTCCTGTCGCTGAATGGAACATGGAAATTCTTTTGGGTAGAGAATGCCGATCAGCGTCCTACGGATTTTTTCCGCATAGGATACAATGATAAGGGATGGGATGATTTTCCTGTACCTGCAGTGTGGGAACTCAACGGATATGGCGATCCTATATATGTGAATGTAGGTTATGCATGGCGTAACCAATATAGAAATAATCCACCATACGTACCTGTACAGAAGAATCATGTAGGTTCCTATAGAAAGGAAATCTTTGTTCCTGCAGACTGGAATGGGAAAGATATAATTGCGCATTTCGGTTCTGTAACATCAAATATGTATCTTTGGGTGAATGGCAAATTTGTGGGCTACAGTGAGGATAGCAAACTCGAAGCCGAGTTTGATATAACCAAATACTTAAAACCAGGACAGAAAAATCTTATTGCTTTTCAGGTTTTCCGTTGGTGTGATGGAACATATCTTGAAGATCAGGACTTTTTCCGCTATTCAGGCGTAGGCCGTGACTGTTATTTGTATTCTCGCAATAAAAAAAGAATAGATGATATACGTATTACACCAGACCTTGATAGTGAATATATAAACGGAACACTTGCAATTGAGCTTAAATTGAAGGGAAGCAATACCGTTTCTTTGCAGTTAATTGATGCCAATGGCAATGAAGTGGCAAAAAAAGAAGTCAAAGGTTCCGGTACTGTCAATACATCGTTCGAAGTAGAAAAACCACACAAATGGACTGCCGAGACTCCATATCTCTATACCCTCTGTGCCAGTGTTAAAAGAGGAAATCAGATTTCTGAGGTTGTACCAGTAAAAGTAGGTTTCAGAAAAATAGAGATTAAAAACGCCCAGGTTCTTGTAAATGGTCAGCCGGTATTGTTCAAAGGAGCTAATCGTCATGAAATGGACCCTGATGGAGGATATGTGGTTTCACGCGAACGTATGCTTCAGGATATACAGATAATGAAGAAATTCAATATCAATGCAGTTCGTACTTGCCATTATCCGGACGATCCGTACTGGTATGAACTTTGCGACAAATATGGTATATACATGGTTGCAGAGGCAAATATAGAATCACACGGAATGGGATATGGTGAAACAACATTGGCAAAAGTCGATTCGTACGCCAAAGCACATATGGAGCGAAACGAACGAAATGTTCAGCGCAACTTCAACCATCCAAGCATTATATTCTGGTCGTTGGGTAATGAAGCTGGTTACGGACCTAATTTCGAGAAGGCATATGATTGGATTAAAGCCGAGGATTCCAGTCGTCCTGTCCAATATGAAAGAGCCGACATAGATGGCAAGACTGATATATTCTGTCCTATGTATTATTCTTATAGTAGTTGCGAACAGTATTCTACGAATGATAAGTACCAGAAACCACTTATCCAGTGCGAGTACGCACATGCTATGGGAAATTCGCAAGGAGGTTTCAAGGAATATTGGGATTTAATTCGCAAATATCCAAAATATCAAGGAGGTTTCATCTGGGATTTTGTAGACCAGTCATGCCGTTGGACAGGTAAGAATGGCAAGATGATATACGCATATGGAGGAGATTTCAATCGCTTTGATGCAAGCGACAATAATTTCTGCGACAATGGTCTGATTAGTCCAGACAGAGTACCTAATCCTCACATGTACGAGGTGGGATATTTTTATCAGAACATTTGGACTAAACTTCTGGATTCTGCAAAAGGCGAGATTCAGATTTATAACGAGAATTTCTTCCGCGATTTATCTGCATATCGCATGGAATGGGAATTGCTGAAGGATGGCAAGGCAGTTCGCAGCGGATTAATAGAAAAACTTGATGTTGCACCTCAGCAAACTTCAACAGTAAGACTTGGAATAGGCAATTTGTCTGATGATGGAGAATGGTTGCTGAATGTCAAATACGTACAGAATAATCGTGAAGGACTTATTCCGGCGGGGCATGTAGTGGCAAAGAACCAGTTGGTTTTGAAGGCTTACGAAGCACCGCAGATGAATCTGTCAAATGCAGTAGCTGTTAATGAACCGGTGGTCGCACCGACACTGAATAATGAAAATGTCAATTGTATAGAGATTACTGGCGAAACTTTCAATATTCAGTTCAATAAATATACGGGATATATGGACAGCTATATTGTAAATGGAACGCAGATGATAAAAGACGGAGCATGTCTGTCTCCTAACTTCTGGCGAGCTCCAACCGATAATGATTACGGAGCAGGTTTGCAGAACAGGTATTCCGTATGGAAAAATCCGCAAATCAAGTTGCTTTCATTACGTCCTGAAGTAAAAGATAATCAGGTTACGGTTTATGCCGATTATGAAATCAAACAAGTTTCTGCTAGATTGTCACTCACCTATACTATTAATAATGTAGGTGCAGTTAAGGTAACCCAAAGTATGAAAGCAGATAAGAACGCCAAAGTTTCAGATATGTTCAGATTCGGAATGCAACTCGTGATGCCGAAATCTTTCGAATATATCAGTTATTATGGTAGAGGTCCTGTCGAGAATTATTCCGACCGTAACACTAGTGCCGATCTTGGTGTGTACAACCAGACAGTGACAGAGCAATTCTATTCTTATATCCGTCCGCAGGAGAATGGAAATAAGACAGATATACGTTGGTGGAAACAAATAAATTCTGAGGGCAAAGGATTGATGTTTGTTGCAGAATCACCTTTCTCTGCATCAGCATTGCACTACACAATAGAGTCATTGGATGATGGCGTGCAGAAAGACCAGCGTCATTCGAATGAAGTGGAACCATCCGACCTGACAAATGTCCTTATTGACAAAGTACAACAAGGACTTGCATGTGTCAACAGTTGGGGAGCTATACCTGAACCTCAGTACAGAGTACCATATGCAGATTATGAATTCACATTCATTATGTATCCTATATCAAATTCAATTTCTTTGGACTGATATTTAAGATATAAATAACCTCAGAATACGCCTTGACGTTTTAAGTAAAATGCCTTGTTGTTTTACCTAAAACGTCGAGGCGTTTTTTTATGAATAAAATTTCAAGTTTCTTCTGTTGAAAAATTGGAATATATGAAAAAAAATTATTATATTGCATCCTGATATGACTTGAAGAACACATGAAATACATACTATGGTAAAAATGCTATGCTTTTATTGATGTAATAATAAAATTATTTTATCTATTGCGGCTTGACATTTGATATCTTTATAAACAAGCCCATTGATTGTATTATTTTGTACTATTCATGTACGATTTTGTCAGATAGACGTAACGCATTATTAATATATTTGCAAAATAAAACCTTGAAAAATAAACTTAATGTAATTTTATCTTTATGAAAACTGGATTCCAAGAAACTTTAAAATGGAAGAGGGCTTTCAGTGTTTTACTGTTAACCTTAGTTGTGGTCACCGGGGCGGTGGCGCAGTCTCTTGTTAGAGGAAAGGTAATCGATGATACCGGGTTGGAGGTCATCGGTGCCAGTATCTTAGTTAAAGGAACAAATCAGGGTACTATTACTGACATGGATGGAAAATTCTCTATGTCTGTACCGGACAAAAATTCAATTCTTGTGGTTTCCTACATCGGTTATCAGACTCTTGAAATAAAGGTAGACCTTTCAAAGCCGATGTCAATTGTTTTGAAAGAAGATTCGGAGATGCTGGAAGAAGTCGTTGTTGTAGGTTATCAGGAGGTCAAGAAAAAAGACTTGACAGGTTCTGTAGCCAAGGCAAATATGGAAGACCTTCTTAATACTCCGGTAGGCTCATTTGACCAGACATTGGGTGGACGTGTAGCCGGAGTTAATGTAACTTCAAGCGAAGGTACTCCTGGTGGAACAATGAACATCGTTATCCGTGGTAACAACTCTTTGACACAGGACAACTCTCCGCTTTACGTCATCGACGGGTTCCCTGTTGAGGATGCTGCAATGGCAAGTACAATCAACCCTGCCGATATCGAATCTCTTGATATCTTGAAGGATGCGTCAGCTACAGCTATTTATGGTGCACGTGGTGCTAATGGTGTTGTAATCATTACTACAAAGAAGGGTTCTATCGGTAAGCCTCAGATAACTTATGACGGTAGTGTGACAATGCATAATGTTACACGCAAGATTCCTATGATGGATGCCTATGAATTTGTAAAATTACAGGCTGAAACATATCCTGATGCAATGACTTCTTCTACTGGAGGCTATTTGATGGAGTGGGAAGGCAAACAGTGGACTTTGGAGGATTATCGCGATATAGACCAGTATGACTGGCAGGACGAAATTTTCCGTACAGCTTTCCAGCATAATCATAGCTTGCGTCTTACTGGTGGTACAGAAGGTATCAGATACAATGCTTCAACCTCATATTATGATCAGCAGGGACTTTTGCTGAATACTGGTTACGAACGTTTCCAGATGCGTGCGAATACGGTAATCAAAAGAGATAAACTGGATATCAGTCTGACTACAAACTATTCACGTAGTATTCAGACAGGTTCAACTCCTTCAGAGAATTCATACAGTGGTATGAATAACTTGTTCTACAGTGTATGGGGATACCGTCCGGTTACTTTCCCTAACCGTCCGCTAAGCTCTTTGATGGACAATGCAATGGATGAGGCGATAGACAATAGTAATGACTATCGTTTTAACCCGATATTGTCCCTTAAAAACGAATATCGTAAGAACTATATAAACAATCTCCAGATTAATGGGTATGTAGCCTATGAACTGATGAAAGGATTGAAACTTAAGATTTCAGGAGGTTATACATATGACGCACGTAAGCAAGACCAGTTCAACAACTCTAAAACGCGTTATGGTGGTCCTACGTCAACAGATAAGGTAAATGCGCAGGTTATACGTAACGAGCGTCTTACATGGTTGAATGAAAATACTCTTACATACCAGACTAATATAAAGAAAAAACATTTCTTCAATGCATTGGTCGGTGTGACATTCCAGAACTCTGATTATGAATATTATTCATTCAGAACAACCCATATACCTAACGAGTCTTTAGGTATGGCAGGTATGTATGAAGGTCAGGCGAATACTACAAATTCATATAAGAATTCCTGGTCAATGATGTCATATCTCGGACGATTGAACTATAACTATAAGTCTAAGTATTATGCTACAGCTTCGTTCCGTGCCGATGGTTCTTCCAAGTTTAGTAAGGGAAACAGATATGGTTATTTCCCTTCAGGTTCTTTGGCTTGGAACTTCATGGAAGAAGAATTCATGAAACCTTTGTCACGTGTTCTTGATTCAGGTAAACTTCGTGCCAGCTGGGGTTTGACCGGTAATAACCGTATTGGCGAGTATGATTATTATGCATTGTTGCAGGTATTGAAACAGAAACAGGGTGATTATATTTCAAACGGAAGTATACCAAGTGGCGTGTATCCTTTTGATGGCGACAATACAAATGTGGGTAGTGTTCCAATTTCTATCCAGAACGATAATTTGAAATGGGAAACAACTGAACAGTGGAATCTTGGTCTTGATTTAAGTTTCTTCCGTGAACGAATTACCATTACAGCAGATTTGTACCGCAAGATTACACGAGATTTGTTGCTTGATGCTTCTTTGCCTCTGTCTTCTGGATTCTATAGTGCTACGAAGAATATTGGTAAAGTAAAGAACGAAGGTTTGGAGTTAAGTCTTAGCACTGTGAATGTTAAAACAAAAAATTTCCAGTGGACAACAGATTTCAATATCGCATTCAATAAAAACGAAGTTCTTGAACTGGCAGAAAACCAAACTTCTTTGTTGACTTCTGCAGCTTTTGATAAGGATTACAACTCTCAGCCAAGTTATATAGCAAGAGTTGGCTATCCTATGGGTATGATGTATGGATATATATACGAAGGAACATACAAGTATGATGACTTTAACCAATCAGGTAGTTCATATACATTGAAATCAAATGTGCCTCATTATACTTCAGAAAACAATACACAGCCAGGTATGCCTAAATATAAGGATTTGAATGGTGATGGTATAATTGATTCAAATGACCGTACAATTATAGGTAGGGGACTTCCTATTCACACCGGAGGTTTTACAAACAACTTTACTTACAAAGGCTTTGATTTGAGTATCTTCTTCCAGTGGTCATACGGAAATGATATTCTTAATGCAAACCGTTTGTTCTTTGAAAGCTCTAATAATAAGTCAAGAGAGTTGAACCAGTACGCAAGTTATGCAGACAGATGGACACCTGAAAATCCCGACAGTGATATTCCTGTTGCCAGCACATCTTCATCAAACAAAGTGTTCTCTTCCAGAATTATTGAAGACGGCTCATTCTTGAGATTGAAAACACTGACTTTAGGTTATACATTCCCTAAAGCGATGATAGCAAAAGCTGGTCTTAGCAATGTAAGACTTTATATTGCAGGACAGAATCTTTGGACACTTACAAGCTATTCAGGATATGACCCTGAAGTTTCAGTAAGAAATACAGCACTGACACCGGGATTGGATTACTCTTCATACCCAAGAACATATACAATAAGTTTTGGTGTGAATTTAGGATTTTAATTAATGCTTAATAAACTGTTTGTTAATATGAAAACTGTTAGAAACTTTATATTAGTGGCAGCTTTGCTGGGAGGTTCCTTGACTTCGTGTAACTTTCTGGATAAAGAGCCTACAAAGCTGACTCAGGAAAATTATTTTAATAATGCTGACGAGGCTAATTCTTTTTTGACCGGTGTATATGCTATACTTGGTCAGCAGAGCTTTTATGGAGCAGACTATATGTATCTGGTAGCAGGAGATGACCTTTCTCATTACGGAGGAACAAATCGTGCTCCGGCTTCAAGCGGATTGATTTGTAACAATGCTACATCAAGTGATGCCGCTGTGACAGCACTTTGGTATACTCTTTATTCGGGAATAAACAGAGCTAATATATTCCTTGAAAATATCGGAAAGGTAAATGATATAACTGATGACTTAAGAAGACAGTATGAGTCAGAAGCCAGATTCTTAAGAGCATTTTACTATTTTACTCTGGTGCAATGCTGGGGAGACGTCCCTTTCAGAACAGTTTCTACACAAGATGTTGTAGGTCTTGATTTGCCAAGAACCGATAAGCAGGAAATTTATGATTTTATCATAGAGGAAATCAAGGCGACTGTTGATGAAGAAACAGGAGGATTATTGAGTGCAGAAGCTCTGAACTATCGTCCAGGTAGAATCTCCAAATCAGCAGCTTGGGGTATTCTTGCAAGAGTATATCTGTTCCGTGCAGGTGAGTACCACAGAGAGAACAGAACTCCTAATGAGGACGAAATGACTACATATTATCAGCAGGCAAGTTTCTATGCTCAAAAGGTTATGACCCAGAAGCATAAGCTTACAGAAGATTATTGGGATTTCTTTATTGACCTTTGTGCAAACAGATATAATTCAACCGGCTCAAACGAAAGCATTTGGGAAGTGGAGTTGGCTGGTAATAATACTTCTGATGTTAAGGCTGAAGGACGAATTGGTAACACAATAGGGCTTGCAGCTCCTGACATGTCTTCAAAGACAAATGTAGTTGGTGCAGCAGACCCGGGATATAGTTACGAGTTCATTTTCGCAACTCCAAAGCTGTATAAACTTTATGGAACAGAGATAAATGCCGGAAGTGTAGCCGATCCTATAGATGCAGATGCAATAGCTTTAAAGAATAAGGACAGAAGATTCTTCTGGAATATTGCACCATTTAAGTATGTTGAGGCAGGAGGAAAGAATACTGGAGTGACAGGACGTGAGTTTTATGAAGAAGGAGCATTGGACAGGGTTAATGAACTTGATAAAAACCGTTCTTATTCTTATGGTAACCAAGGAGGAAATAAGGATACAAAGTTAGGTGATTATACAAATGTACCAAATCAACCGGAATACGCACGTGCATGTGCAAAATATCGTAGAGAGTATGAAGCTGATAAGAAAGACAAGAACAGTACAGCCATAAATTTCCCAATTTTGAGATATTCAGACGTTCTTCTTATGATTGCTGAAGCTGAAAATGAATTGTACGGTCCAAATACATTGGCTAAACAATGTTTGTACGATGTAAGGAAACGCGCTGGATTGACAGATGCTTTGCCTGCAATGGATAAGGATGTATTCCGTCAGGCTGTAAAAGATGAACGAGGTCGTGAATTATGTTTTGAATACACTCGTCACTTTGATTTGATTCGTTGGGGAGAATTGGTTGAAAATATGAACGAACTGGTTGTTGATGCCACAAATGGTCAGGCTGCTGGTTGGAAACAAGGACCATCAAATGTATATACATATTTCCAAATCTCATCAGCCTATAACTATTTCCCGATTCCTGAAGCAGAAATGGCAGTAAATAAGGCTATCACTGAAAATAATCCGGGATGGTAATATTGTTAAACCGTAAAATTTTGAATAAATGAAACTACTTAACATATTTTCTGTAAGTTTGCTCCTTATGGGTTTTGTTTCTTGTGAAAATCCATTGGAGTCAGACTTGAGCAATACTGATGTAACTGTTCAATTGAATGAGAATGTTGTTGCTGATGGTAATATCATAAGAGTGAAGAAGGGAACTCCAATAACATTTAATATTATAGGCGAGCCGGATTATGTTTCTTTTTATAGTGGAGAAACAGGTCATTGTTATGAAAATAAAGACCGTGTCTTTATTGATATGGAACAGATTAAAGAATCGGTTCTGACAATGGGGATAAATATAAGATATGGAAATCCGGAGAATATCTTTAAAGTATTGTATTCAACAGAATTTGGTGGAATGTATAAAGATGATTTTTATAAGGATTCTTTATTACTGGAAGAAACGGAATGGAGTGAGTTGATTCCACAATCTGAGCTCCCACAAACGACTCATGATGATCAGAATACATATACAGAGTATTCTGTTGATATGAAACAATTCTTTGGAAAGAATATAACCTTGGCAATCAGGTATCAAGGAATTGATAACACAAAAACTCAGTCTATAGTAACATTCAAAGACATGAAGATAACTAATAAAATGTCTAATGGTGATATTGTAGAAGTTACTGCCAGCCAGTTTGGCTTTACGCCGATTAATCTAAATTATAAGAGTGCCACAAAAGCACAAATCAATGCTTTACCTGCTGATTTGAAGTTAAAGGCACAAGAAGACTTGAGCGTTTTGCAATATGCAACAGTTACAAATGGTGCGGGAGGTTTTTGGAGAACAGACCAGATAGGTACAGGACGTTTTTGGATGAATAGTTCTAATCCAACTGCTGATATGCCTATGACATATGGTTGGATAGTATCTGATCATTTGGCAGTAAATGCTTGTGAGCCGGATGCAGGTGTGAGTGTAAAGAATATGTCAACTGTAGTAGACAAATTCGAGTATACTTACAATGAAGTAGGAACATATAAGGCAACATTTGCTTTACATAATGCCAATTATCAGTATTCTGACGAGAAACTTTGCAATATAATAATAAATGTAGAATAAATTTTTAATACTATTGAATATGAAACAACTGAGAAACTTATTGCTGATTATACCTGTTATACTTGGTGTAATTTCGTGTAATACAGACGATTTGAAGAATGATATTGATTCTTTAAAAGATAGGGTAACTAACTTGGAAGCACAAGTACAGCTGCTTAACGAAAATCTTAATGCTCTTAGAGTTTTGGCTGAGGGTGGAAAAACTATATACGAATATTCTTATAATGAAGCAACGGGTGTATATACACTAATACTGAGTGATGGCAGTGAAATTGTTCTGACACAGGGTATAAAGGGAGAAGCTACAACTCCATCTATCACTATAAGTGAGGATGGTTATTGGGTTATCAATGAAGAAAAGCAGACAACAAAAGCAGAAGGAAGTGATGCTGCAACTCCAAAGTTCAGAATTAACTCAGAAGGTTATTGGCAGGTCGATTTGGATGGTGATGGAGAAGGCTATGAGAATGTTTTGAATGAGAAAGGTGAACCTGTTAAAGCTACTACCGACCAGTCAATCTCAATGTCAGACGAATTTTTTGAAAGTGTAAAAGTAGAAAACGGATGTTTGGTAGTAACATTAAAAGATGGTGGAAAAACATATTCTTTGCCTATAGTTGAAGATTTGATTTGCGAAATTGTTGATCCTGAACAAGGATTTAAGGATGGTGTTCTAACAGTAGGTTATGGTCAGCCTGTAGAACTTACAGTAAAAGTAAAAGGTGACAACTATGCAGTAACAGCGCCTGCCGGATGGACAGCAGTGCTTGGTGAACCTGACGCTGAAACAAATGAAGCTAAATTATCGCTTGTTGCACCAGCGGCATCTGCTTTATCAAGAGCAACAGCTGATAATACAAAAGACCTTACTTTACAAGTTAATAGTGGAATCAATTGGGCAATAGATAAGATTCAGGTTGTAGCCGAAGAAGTTATTGAAAGTTATTATGCATTATATGAAGCTGGAGAAACTCTGAATTTAGTTTCAGGGCTATCTATCAATAAAGAGACATATGGTGAGGCACAATTAGTAAACTCAAATGACTTTGAATTTACAACAGATTATAAGGTATATTTTATAGATCCATCAGTAGATTTAAATTGGACATCAACTATTAATTTCCAAAATTTGATATTGATAGGAAATAGTTCTGCAGTGAAGAGTAAAATTACTCCAACAAAACAGATGAAGATTGCTAATGAAGACGGTAATGGTATTTTTGTATCATACAATTTAGAAATTAATACAGAGAATGTGATGAACAATGACGGTTCCGCAAAAACTTATTTGTTGGCACAGAATGGAAATTCTTCTTTTGGTACAGTAATATTTAATAATACTGACTTAATATGTTTGTCTGGTCAGGCTTTAACATATATATCACCAAATAATAGAAGCATAGAGAATCTTGTTGTTGAAAACTGTAAGTTTGCGTATGATAAGGGAGCTCAGCAACAATGGGTTGTTTCAGTAGGTTCAAGTACGGCTACATATGGTACATTGAAATTTAAGAATAACATATTCTATTGTAAAGAACTTGGACTGACAAGTAATTTCAAACTTTATAATGGTAATAAGTCCTCAATAAATAAAGTTATTATAGAGAATAACTCGTTTATAAACTTAGGAACAGTTAATGGCTCATCAACAACAGGTGTAATATATGCTGAGAACTTGACAGAAGCAGAAATTAGCAAGAATATATTCTATGCTAAAGAAGGTAGCGCAGATTACAACTATATGGTATTCCGTATTACTAATCCTATAAGTCAGGGAATAAGCAATGATAATATCGCTTATCGTAATGACGGAACAACAAAATTGTGGCAGATGTTCTATTCTAGTGGTGGTATTTCTTGCGCTTGGGAAGGTGCTGGTGATATGCAAAAGATAACTGATAATCCATTTGAAGGTGGTAAGTTTGATCCTGCTACTGGTACATTTGTTCCTAATGCAACTTATTCAGGTTATGGTGCAACAATAGAATAATGACTTTAAACCATGAAAAAGATAAAATATTTAATATTAAGTATATTCTCTATCGCTACACTATATTCGTGTAGCGATATGGAGGATATCCGAAACGACATTGACGATTTGAATGCTCGTTTGGATAAACTTGAGGCACAGTTGCCTCAGATTAATCAGGATATAGAGAATTTTCAGGGAATACTTAATGGCCAGATTTTGGTGTTAGGTTATAATCTTGATGAGGAAACAGGTGATTATACAATAGATTTGAGTAACGGTACTACCATCACTGTATATTCAAATAATGTGCGTAATGAGGATATTCCGCTCATGTCAATAGGTACAGACGGTAATTGGTATTATACACTTAATGGAGAAACAAAACCTTTGCTTGATGGACAAGGTAATCCTGTAAGTGCTAACCCTACTGATGGAAAAACTCCGGAGTTCAGTGTCGATGAGAATGGTCTGTGGATATACAGATATGATGATGGAGAATGGCTGGGCGGACTAGGAGTCGCTAATCCTGTTCAAGGTTCTGGTGAGAACTCTATTTTCGATAGTGTGACTGTATCAGAAGATGGAAATTCAATGACATTTACATGGACTACAGATGCCGGACAACTTTCTAAAACAGTAGCTTTGTTTGGAGGATTAAGTCTGACTGTAGAATATGGTGATGTTACTCCTGTAGTTTTCGGACTAGGACAAGTTCAGAAATTTAATGTGGTTCAGGAAGGTGTTGAGAATATAGTTATTGAAACTACAAACTGGGGCATCGAACTGGGTGAAACAGAAATGACTGTTACTGCTCCGAAAGTAAATGTTTTTGGAAAAGATTATGAAGATAAGTTGGTTATAAAGATATTCTCTAAAGAAGGTTATTGCCGACTTGTGACAATTCCTGTGAAACTTCTAAATAGTACAATAGATGAAAATTCTGCCATTGCATGGCAGAATTTTTTGTCTGGAATGGATAATGTACTATTAGATTATTCATATGCGGGATATATGCATGGTGAAGTTGCCCCTCCAGATATCAATATTGATTTCAGTAACAAAAAAACAGATACTAAGGGAAACGTTTATTATGAAGCAAGTCTTATTGGGGGTGCACAAAATTCTGTAACCTACAAGGTTTATAATATAAATGACTATGGTGCAAATGGAAATGATAACCTGTCCGATAGACATGCTTTAATTAAAATCTTTAAAGATGTGATGGGCTGTACACAACAGAGTGCAGATAATAATAAAACCTTAAGATACTATATTGGTTCAAATGTAGCTAATGCTATTATATATTTCCCAGAAGGCAAGTATATATTACGTGGAGGAGACGAGACAGAAACTGTCGAAACATTACGTTTTACAATGGGAAATCTAATATTCAAAGGAGCTGGAAAAGATAAAACAGTTATTGAGATGGCTGTTAAAAATAATGCAACTGACCCTACTGAAATGTGGTCAACACCAAATTTATTAGAATTCAAACATAATTCAGGACTTTCAGATTTAACAACTGTAACAGGTGATGCCGAAAAAGGAACTTTCAGTATCGAAGTTGCCTCAGTTGCAGATATAAAAGTAGGGGATTGGATTTGTCTCTATCTTAAAAATAATAATCCTGAATTGATATCTGAGGAATTGTTCCCATATAGTGTGGATAACAGGTGGACTGAATTGAATAATAATGGCGTACAAGTGTATGATTACCATCAGGTTAAATCCATATCAGGTAATACACTTACTTTCCACGAACCTATTATGAGAAAGGTTGAATCGAAGTGGGAATGGAAAATACAGAAATATCCGCACTATGAAAATGTAGGAGTAGAAGACTTAAAATTCTTGGGACATGCAAAGGAAGACTTTAAACATCATGGTAGTGCTGATGATGATGGAGGATTCAAGCCTGTACAAATGATAAGATTAACCAATTCGTGGATGAGGAGAGTAGATTTTGAGAGTGTAAGTGAGGCGCATTCGTTTGTGTCTTGTTCTAATACTTCTGCTTACGATATAGAAATTACAGGAAATAGAGGGCACTCCGCAATCCGTTCGCAGGCTTCGTCACGAGTATTTATAGGAAAAGTTTATGATCATAGTAATGGAAAGATAGCTTTGGATACGGGTGGAACATCTTTGGGTGAATATATGGAAGGAGCAGGACAGTATCATGCTTGCGGAGTTTCAAAACAAAGTATGGGCGCCGTAATCTGGAACGTAACGTGGGGTAAAGATGCATGTTTTGAATCGCATGCTACACAACCAAGAGCGACTCTTATAGATATGTGTACAGGTGGATTCATGCCGTGGAGAGAAGGTGGTGATATGAATCAGTTGCCTAATCATTTAAATGATTTGACCATATGGAATATGAAAGCTACAAGAGTTAACTATCATACAACTTGGGGCAATAAATTTATATGGTGGGATGCAAACAATGATTGGTGGAGAAATCTGCCTCCTGTTATAGTTGGATGGAGCGGTGAGGCTATTAATTTTGACACATCAGAAAACCAACTGAAATATTATGAGAGCTTGAATGCTCCGGTTTATCCTAATTCTTTATATGAAGCACAGTTACAAAAACGTTTAGGATATGTTCCGGCATGGCTTAATTCATTGAAGTAATTATAATAAGTAATTTCACGAACATGAATAAGAATTTGAATTTTCTTTTCTGTCGTATAGCAATTGTCTTTGTACTCCTTGGTGTTACCATGGGGTGCAAAGACAATGCCGTTAATGACGGAGATGCGACAAAAGATGAAGTGGAGACACTTTATCAGGATAAGGTTGATAAAATGAATGTAGATGCAACTATTATCAGCAGGTTGGTTAATGGGACATTAGAAGTGACCGCAAATTGGGTTGATGATAATGGAAACCGTTCGATACAGTTCTCTAATGAATTGGTAACTACTGTATATGCAAATGAAAATTATACTAAAATGAAGACTATTCCTTTACTTGGAGTAGACGAGAACGCTAACTGGATATGTGACTATTATGAAGAAATATTCCCTCTGAAAACTAAGGATGGAAATGTTGCTTCAGTAAAGAATGGTAGCATTCCTACTTTAAGGCTTAATAAAACCAAGTATTGGGAGTATACTTTCGACGGAAAATCCTGGATGCAAATAAGTGATAAGCAGGTAGGAAAGATTGAGAATGCAGAGCGTGGTGCATTTTCTTTATTTGAAGCAGCTACACTTTCGGAAGATCTGTCTTCAATGACAATTTCAATTAAAACTGGAACAGCTACATATAATATTCCGGTAAAAGAGATGGAAACAACTTTAGCATGGAATAAATTTGTTTTAGGAGCAGAAGATAATCTGTTGCTTGATTTTTCATATGCAGGCTATAAGCATGGTGAGGAATCGGCACCAGATGGAAAAGCCTGGGGATTTCAGGAAGAAAATATAAGAGAATATATGACTGAAGGCTCTGATTACGCCAGGGATGCACTTAATAAAATACTGGAAAAGTATGATTTGAACAAATCGTCCGGTAATTCGAATGCAAAGGTCCTGATATATTTCCCTGAAGGTGACTATATCTTACATAACAATAGCGACAATACCAAAGACCCGTATAAAACTACCGGTGATAAGGATGAATTAGGAAATAATACCAGCCATAGTATTGATATATTTGGTGGAAATGTAATTATAAAGGGTGCCGGTAGAGATAAAACAAGACTAATAATGGAAACGCCTAATCTTCCGAATAGTAATGCTATGTATTCGTCGCCTGTGATGATTTCCATAAGAAGAAATGCGTGGTTGGCTGGAGATGGTGAAATTGGAAAAGTTTCCGATGTGACAGCTGATGCCCAAAAAGGAACATACTCAATAGAGGTTGCAAATCCGGAAATATTCTCTGTGGGTGAATATGTTTGCCTTTATTTGCACGACAAAAATCCTGAACTGGTGGCAAAGGAGCTTTTACCTTATCAATGGGAAAGTACTATGACAAATATTGCTGAAACAGGTGTACAGGTGGAAGATTATCATATGATAACTGCCAAGGATGGTAAAAAAATTACTTTTAAGGAACCAATAATGCATGAGGTTGAGGCAAAATACGATTGGATACTCATGAAGTATTACTATTATGAGAATGTCGGTATAGAGGATTTGACATTCGTAGGAAATGCAAAGGCGGATTTCGGACATCACGATGATTGGGAAGATGACGGTGCGTATAAACCGCTTAACTTTATGCGATTGGTTAATTCATGGATTAGGCGTGTGGATTTTGAGAATATAAGCGAAGCTGCTTCTATAATCTCAAGTGCAAATGTGTCTGTATATGATGTCAACATTTTGGGTAACAGAGGACATGCTGCAATTCGCTCCCAAGGCTCAAGTCGTGTTTTTATAGGAAAGGTAACGGACAGAACTACCGGACCATTGGACGATACTCCTTATACTGTGACGGAAGGAGCAGGGCAGTATCATGCATGCGGAGTTTCGAAACCAAGTATGGGCGCTGTGATATGGAATGTATATTGGGGTGATGATGCTTGCTTTGAAGCTCATGCCACACAGCCTAGGGCTACACTGATAGATATGTGTAAAGGTGGTTTCGTACAGTCACGTCAAGGTGGGGATGCAGACCAGGTACCTAATCATCTGAATGATTTGACAATATGGAATATGTATTCTACGAATACGAAACTGAATGGAAACGGTAATTTGCCTGCCAATGGTGAGTTTGACTGGTGGAGGGATGGATGGAAATACTGGAAAATATTACCACCTGTTATTGTTGGTTTTCACGGAGATCCTGTTAATTTTGTAGATTCTCAGGTGAAACTGGATGAAAACAATGGAGTGAAAGTCTTACCGGAGTCGCTTTATGAGGCCCAGCTTGAAAAACGTTTGGGCCGTGTGCCGACATGGCTTTTAGAGTTGAAATAATTATTAAAAACCTTATATTATGAGACTAAAAAAAGATATTGTATTTTTACTATTGCTTGGGCTAGGTAGTCCGATGACATATGCCTCGGGAAAGGCTGTGATGATAACAGATAATTCGCAGACTGTAAACCAAAATATTGCTGAAACAAAGCTTAAGGAACTGCAGGAATTCCGTAAGAAATATAAACTGGCAGAACCAAAAGCTTCGGAAAGTGAATTGAAAGCAGCACAGATGGCTCTGAAAATGCTTATGTTGCAACGTACTGGTGATTATACAGTAACAGGAGCTGATTTGTGGGGTGATAAAGTAATGAACCAGCACCTTAGGGATGTTGCTAAAAATGTAAGAGTACTGGCGTATGGAGCTTTGACTTTAGGTAAGTCTGGAAAAGCTGATTTGGATTTATATCTTGATTATCTGTTTACGCATAATTTCTTCCTGAGAATGCCTAAACTGGTTTATAGTAACTATAATGATGTAAGAAAGATTCCTACCGACTTTATGAGTGCACTTCCGGTACTGGATGATGTACGCAAGGCTAAAGTTATTGCTGCGGTACAGAAATTGCTGGAAGTTGATATTATACGTCAGGGAGACAAGGCTATTATGAACTGGATAAGTTCTGACTATATTTTTAATGTAGTACCTTATGTGTTTGATTTGGCCATTGCAAACCCTGATGACCAGCAGGCTATACAGGACTTGCAGTTGTTGTCTGGTTTCCTTAGAGTATGTACACGCTATAATGTAGGTAATAAGGATATTCTGAAACCTGACGGTACAGGATTCCATCATAACGCACATTATAATGGATATATGTATTCATATAGAAGTTGGGTAGGGTATTTTTATCGCTTTAAAGGAACGACATTGAAGATTGACAGAAAATCGTATGAAAGACTTAAGAATGCCGTTGTAACCCTATATATGACGGCAGTATGTGCTGAAGGAGATAAAAACCGTATTTATGCGAATAGTATGGCAGGACGTCATCCGTTCTATAACATAGAAGTTCCGTTTACTCAAGAATTGTTTGAACAACTTGTTGAAATAGGAGGGGATGTAATGGGTACAGATATTGATAAAGATCTGGCTGCTTATTATAATTATTTCTTTAAGACAAACAAATATGATGTTCCTGCAATTGATGCTAATGGATTCTATCAGTACAATTACAGTTCTGCCGGTGTATATCGTCAGCCAGGCTGGGTGGCTGTAATGAAATGTCCTACAGCTATGCTTTGGGGTAGCGAGATTTATAACAAGACAAACAGATTCGGAAGATATCAGAGTCATGGTACTTTGGAAGTGTTATATGAAGGCGGACTGGAAGCAAGTGGATATCCGTCGAATAATGATAATAAGGGCGCCGGATGGGATTGGAATATGATGCCTGGTAGCACAACTGTGCATTATATGGATTGGGCGGAAATGATGCCTTATAAGAATGATAAGGACAGGTTTGACCAAAAGGCGAAGACTACTAATTTCGCTGGTTCTGTTTCCATGAAGGAATATGGACTTTTTGCTGCTGCTTTCGATCAGGGAGACAGTTGGGGAAGCCAGAGATTTGTTCCTACGAATCTGACTTTCTGCAAGTCTGTATTGGCTGTAGACGGAATGCTGTTCAGCATAGGCAACGGTATATCTGCAAAAGGGCAGTATGCGGACAATATGACTACTGCAACTAATCTGTTCCAGACTATCGTAACCAAGAGCTATAATAAACTTACGGTGAATGGAAAATCTGTTGATAATGAAAGTAAGATGACAATCCCTTCAGCAGAACCGGTGACAATGATAAATCCTGTATCTACAGGTTTCTTTGTTCCGGCAGGACATGATGAAATACAGGTAGTTTATGCCAAACAAGAGACACCTTCTTCTGAGGGACTTGCTGCAAAACCGGCAACAGAAGTTGCAGCGAAGGCTTACATCAATCATGGAATTAAACCTGAAAAGAAGGACTATACCTTTATCGTTGTACCGGCAGCGGATGAAGCAAAGATGAAGGAAGTCGCAGAAAAGCAGACTAAAGGTGAATTGTTCAGTGTTGTTGAAATGCAAGATTCATTGCATATCATAAAATATGCTCCTAGAAATGTTTTGGCATATTCTTTCTTTACTCCTGCCAAAAATCTGAGTGTAGGAGAGGTGGTATCTTCTGCTACGGAACTTTTACTTATAGAAGAGAAGGATGCTGAAGGAAATCTTAAACTGGCTGTTTCAAATCCTAATTTGAGACCAAAGGCTATTGATGATAAGAACTGGAGAGAGTTGCCAACCCCTGCATTTATAGAATTGAAGGGAACATGGCAGACTGATGGAAACATTCCTGGAGTCTTCCTCAAAACAATGGAGAACGGCAATACAGAGATTTCATGTCTGCTTAGAAATGGTATGCCTGTTTATGTAAATCTGAAAAAAGTGAAATAATATCAGATAAAGCTATTATAAAAGGAACTCTCCTGAAAGTTGGAATTGACTTTCAGGAGAGTTCCTTTTATGTTTAATTATCTGATTCGCCTTTTCTATAAGAAAGGGGGCTGATGTTGTATAAATCTTTAAAACATTTGGAAAAATATCTGGCAGAACTAAATCCTATTTTTTCTGCTATTTCTGTTATGTTCAATTCTGGATTGTTGCGTAATAGGAAAGCACCTCGTTTTAGTCGTATATTGATGATGAAATCGTTAGGTGTCTGTCCTGTTATTGCTTTAATCTTTGCAAACAGATTTGTTCTTGCCATTCCCATTTCACGGGCAAATGTATTCATATTGAATTCTGCATTTCCAATGTTTTCTTCAATAATTGATGTTGCCTTATCCAGAATGTCTTTATCTATTTTGTTTGTAGCAAGCATCTGTACGTTAGTATCCGGCTTATGGCTGAATTTTTCCTGAAGCAGTATTCTGGAGTTTATAAGATTATTGCATCTTGATATTAACAGACGTGTATTGAAAGGTTTCGTGATATAATCGTCTGCCCCAGTTTGAAAACCTTCTATATATTGCTCAACTGCAGTCTGAGCCGTGAGTAGTATAACAGGTATATGGCTTGTGGCCGGAGATGATTTGATTCTCCTGCATAACTCTTTACCATCCACTCCAGGCATCATAACATCAGTAATTACTATGTCAGGCATGATATTTTCTATTTGCTGTAGTGCTTCTTCTGCACTTGATAGATCATGTATGGAGTAGAATGGACTGAGTATTTCTTTTATTATAGCACGTATCTCCTCATTATCTTCTACTATCATCATACTTGGTTTTTTGCCGGATTCTGGTGTGTTGATTATTTCTGAATCTGGGATGCTGTCGAAAACAGCGGGTCCTATAAAGATTTCATTGGCATGCAGAGTGGCTTGTTGTGGTTGTAAGTCCTTTTCTTCTGTTGTACATAGAATCTCTGTTTTTGAATATACTTCTTTATTTAATGGGAGTGTAACAGTAAATGTTGAGCCTTGGTTTAATTTACTGCTGACTTCAATTATTCCATGATGCATGTTTACTATACTTTTAACAAGTGCCAGTCCTATTCCAGATCCTGTTATATCTGATATTGCGGAATTATTACTTTCCGACTGATAGAATATATCAAATATTTTAGGGATGTCTTTTTCCGGAATTCCTTCACCATTGTCAGTAATGGATATTATAGCACATTTGTTATCTTTCTTGATATTTATTGATATAAGCCCTCCTTCTTTAGTGTGCTTGACTGCATTGAATAAAAGATTGTTTATGACTTTCTGAAGGTGCTTTGCATCATACCACATTTCAATATTCTCATGTGATGTCTTAAATTCCAATGTTATGGATTTCTTGAGTGCATAGTCATAGAACAACATATAGTTTTCTTTAAGGAATTCTACAATGTTGCCTTTGCTTACTTGCAGTTTCAAGTGTCCTAATTCATGTTTGCGGTAATCCAACAATTCTGTTATAAGTTCTCGCAGCTGCATGCAACTGTGATACATTGATGATAGCTTTGAGTATATCTGTGGGCTGAATTTATGGTTTTGTATAAGAGTTTCAATTTGTGAAATAATAAGGGTTAACGGAGTGCGGAACTCATGCGAAATATTAGTGAAGAGTTTCAGGCGTGCTTGATTCTCTTTCTTTATGTTTTCGGCATGTTGTTGCTCTAGTTTCAATGATTCCGATAGGTGCAGACGGGTTAGATAAATGCTGATAAGATACCAGGCTATTCCTGATATTGTAAGTATATATAGTATATATGCTATAGGAGTCTGGTAGAATGGAGCTTTTATTGTTATATCCAGTTTGTATGGCTTGCATATAGATTCGTCTACATTTTGTGGTTTTATCAAAAGCGTATATTTGCCCGGATGTAGATTTGTGTAGATGATTTCATTAGAGTTCCTTGTTTCATTCCATGTTTCAGAGAAACCTTCTAGCTTATATATTATCCTGTCTTTGTTCTCAGGAATAAAGTTTGTTACAGCAAACTCAAGGCAAAACATGTTTTGTTTGTGGCTTAATTCAATATGTTTTGTGTACTCTATCGATTCACTGAGAATTCCACTTTCATCCCCTGCTTCAATATATTGTCCGTTCACTAAAAGTCCGGTTGCAGTAATATTGTATGGTTTTGACTGGTGTTCCAAGTCTTTTTCAAAGAAAGATACCATGTTGTGTATACTTCCTAGAAATATTTCGCCGTTTTTTGTTATGTAGAGTGAATTCTCGTTGATGGCATTTATCGGCAGCCCGTTGTCTGAGTTGAAGTTCCTAAATTTTTTTGTCGATTTATCAAAAATAGAGAAACCGTCAGTTGTGATTAACAGCAGATTGTCACTGACTGTAGATTCTATGGCTTGGTAGATGCAATCATTGGACAGATTATTATTCTTTTTGTCAAAGTTTATGAATTTGTCGGTTTTAGGGTCATACAAGTCAAGGCCGCTTCCGGAAGTGCACAGCCATATGTTTCCATCACTGTCAGTGATAATGTTATTTATATTATTGTTGCTGAGTGAGCCTGGTGTATTACTGTCGTGACGGAAGTTCTTTATATATCCTGTCTTGATGTTATAAACATAAACACCGGCGCCGGTAGCTGCTATCCATAGATTCCTGTTGTTGTCGAAATTTACGTCGGCTACCATACCTAATTTTTGTTTTTTAGGTAGGTGGTTCAGTAATTGTCTGCATTTACCGTCTCGTTTTGATAACAGGCATATCCCGTTTTGTGTGGCTATTACCAACGTGTCTGGCGAATACTCTTCAATATCTCTGATTATGTCGGACGGCAATGATGTAGTGTCGCCTGTTTCGGCTCTGTATACAGTGATATTACCGGTGTTGAATTCGTATTTGTTTAATCCTCCGGTATGTGTACCTATCCATAGCGTGTGCCGTGGCTCGTCTAAATATAATGATTTGATGTTGTTATGGGAAATGGTATTTTTTTTACCGGATTTCCCTACAAGCCATTTGAATTTTCCTGTAGCCCGGTCTAGATAGTTTACTCCTCCTCCTTCTGTTGCTATCCAGAGGTTACCATCGCTGTCTTCCACCATGCGGCCTACAATAGGGCTGCTGAGACCTTTTTCTTCTATTGCTGAATATTCATATCTATTATATATTGAATATTCAGGATTTATGTAGTTGACACCTCCGAAGTATGTACCAATCCATAGAGTTCCTTGTTTGTCCTTTTCTATACACCAAACGGATGAGTGTGTGAGATTGTGTTGCGAACCGCCTGATGGTATGTGTATGAACTTTTTTGTGGCATTGTCGTATTTGTCAATGCCATTAAAAGTTCCTATCCACATATTACCATAATTGTCTTGACAGATTGCTCTGACAAAATCAGATGATATGGAACTATTTGTTTTGTCGTTTGATTTTCTGTGATTAATGATTTGTCCTGATTCTTTTATGATGAACAGACCGTTGTCCCAGCTTCCTGCCCACAAAGAGTTCTCTTTATCGATGTATAATTGGGTGATGTTTCCGGATGGTATGACTTTCGATAGTTTTTTCGTTATTAAACTATATTTATAGATGCCATGTGATGTACCGATCCACATGTTCTCTGATTTATCAATAATCATTGAATTTATAATATTCGCATCCGTAGGTAAAGTATAGAATTTTTTAAAAGATGATGTGGAACTGTCGAATACGTAAATAATATTATCTATGCCTATGTATAGTTCTTTGTTGTAATATATGCAGTCTGTCTTTCCTTTGTGTAATTTATTGAACCGGTGTGTATGCATATCAAATTCGCATATACCATCTACTGTAAGAATATAAACATATCCGTTTTTATTTCCGGTAACTTTCTGTATGAAATTTGACGGCAAGCTATATGGATTGTCTTTTTCTGTTTTGAATGTATGTATGTTTTTCCCATTGTATACATTGAGACCAACTCTGGTTCCTATCCATAGCATGTTGTGCTCATCTATATAGATGCTGTTGACGGACAGTTGCGACAAACCCTCGTCCGTTGTGAGATGATTGAAGGATGTGGTTTGTGAATATAAATTTAAGGTAAATGTGGTAAGTGTAAGAAATAGTAACTTGAATATGATTTTATAATTTGTCATAGGCTTTATCTTATTGGACAAAAATAGGCAATTTTTCTGATTATATGGTATAAGTTTTACACTCTTTTCTTGTGTGAATATTGAATTTGTCTTATATTTGTCAAAGTATTTAATTTAAATTTATCATGGAAAACGAAAACAAGAATAATCAGTTGCAGATAGAACTGAAAGAGGAAGTTGCAAAAGGCACATATGCAAACCTCGCTATTATAACACATTCAACTTCAGAGTTTATAATCGATTTTGTTTCTGTATTGCCAGGTTTGCCAAAGGCAGGAGTACAGTCAAGAATAGTAATGACTCCGGAAAATGCAAAAAGATTGATGTATGCATTGCAGGATAATATGATAAAATATGAAAGAAATTTCGGAACAGTAAAGATGCCTGAGGAAAGAAATGCGCAAGGTGAGAAAGCTGGCAAAACATTTGTTCCGCCATTGAGTGATTTTAAGGGAGAAGCTTAAAAAAATATAAAAAACGTTTGTTTGGGTCTGATTTGTGCCGTTTTGCATAAATCAGACCTTTTTTATTTTGAAAAGTGTTTGTGTATTAAAAACTTATTCGTACCTTTGCAACCCGAAATATGTAGTTTCGCTTTAGGATTGGAATTTGAATAAACAATAATATAAATTTAAAAATCAAACAAAATGCCTACTATTCAACAATTAGTAAGAAAAGGAAGAACGGTTTTGGTTGAGAAAAGTAAATCACCTGCACTTGACTCTTGTCCTCAGAGACGTGGTGTTTGTGTACGTGTTTATACTACAACTCCTAAAAAACCTAACTCAGCAATGCGTAAAGTTGCTCGTGTGCGTCTGACAAACTCTAAGGAAGTTAACTCATACATCCCAGGAGAAGGACACAACTTGCAGGAACACTCAATCGTATTGGTACGTGGTGGTCGTGTGAAAGACCTTCCGGGTGTACGTTATCATATCGTTCGTGGTACATTGGATACTGCAGGTGTGGCTGGCCGTACACAGAGACGTTCTAAATATGGTGCTAAGCGTCCAAAGCCAGGACAGGCTCCGGCAGCAGCAGCTAAAGGTAAAAAGAAATAATATTAGCTGAGTACAATCCTTTTAAGTAAAGACTTTATTAATTTCGTTTTGGTTTGTTGGAAAAGCTTTAAGGTTGAGTAAATGTCTCAGAGGAGACGTTGAAGCAAACAGAGGTGCAGCCCCAAACTAAACATAATTTGTCAAACAAAATGAGAAAAGCAAAACCAAAAAAACGTGTGATCCTTCCGGATCCAGTATTTAATGATCAGAAGGTTTCTAAATTTGTGAACCATCTGATGTATGATGGAAAGAAGAATACTTCTTATGAAATTTTTTACGGTGCACTTAACGTAGTTGGTTCTAAGTTGCCAGCAGAAGAAACTTCTGCTCTTGAAGTGTGGAAAAAAGCTCTTGAAAACGTAACTCCACAGCTTGAAGTTAAATCTCGTCGTATCGGTGGTGCAACATTCCAGGTTCCTACTGAAATTCGTCCTGATCGTAAAGAGTCTATCTCAATGAAAAATTTGATTTTATTTGCTCGTAAGCGTGGCGGTAAGAGCATGGCTGATAAATTGGCTGCTGAAATCCTTGATGCTTACAACGAACAGGGTGGTGCTTTCAAGCGTAAGGAAGATATGCATCGTATGGCTGAAGCTAACCGTGCTTTTGCACATTTCAGATTTTAATCAAGTAATAATTTAATAATCAATATTTAAAATGGCTAAACAAGATTTGCACTTGACCCGTAATATCGGTATCATGGCTCACATCGATGCCGGTAAGACTACGACTTCTGAACGTATCTTGTTCTACACTGGTTTGACTCACAAGATTGGTGAGGTTCATGACGGTGCTGCAACAATGGACTGGATGGAGCAGGAGCAGGAACGTGGTATTACAATTACTTCTGCTGCAACAACAACTCGTTGGAAATATGCGGGTAATACTTATAAAATTAACTTGATTGATACTCCGGGACACGTTGACTTTACAGCCGAAGTAGAACGCTCATTGCGTGTGCTTGATGGTGCAGTTGCTGCATATTGTGCTGTAGGTGGTGTTGAACCACAGTCTGAAACTGTATGGCGTCAGGCTGACAAGTATAATGTTCCACGTATCGGTTATGTAAATAAAATGGACCGTTCTGGTGCTGACTTCTTTGAAGTGGTTCGCCAGATGAAAGATGTTCTTGGAGCTAATCCTTGTCCGGTTGTTATCCCTATCGGTGCTGAAGAAAACTTCAAAGGTGTAGTTGACCTTATTAAAATGAAGGCTATCTTGTGGCATGATGAAACAATGGGTGCAGACTACGATGTAGAGGAAATCCCTGCTAACCTTGTAGACGAAGCTCAGGAATGGAGAGATAAGATGCTTGAAAAAGTAGCTGAGTTCGACGAAGCTCTTATGGAGAAATATTTCGACGATCCATCTACTATCACTGAAGAAGAAATTTTGCGTGCGCTTCGCGCAGGTACTTTGAAGATGGATATCGTTCCTATGTTCTGTGGATCTTCATTCAAGAACAAGGGTGTTCAGACTCTTCTTGACTACGTATGTGCTTTCTTGCCTTCTCCGCTTGATACTCCAAACATCATCGGTACAAATCCTAATACTGGTGCTGAAGAAGACCGTAAACCGGATGAAGATGAAAAGACTTCTGCTCTTGCATTTAAGATTGCAACTGACCCATATGTTGGTCGTTTGACTTTCTTCCGTGTTTACTCTGGTAAAGTTGAAGCAGGTTCTTATATCTTCAACTCACGCTCTGGTAAGAAAGAACGTGTTTCTCGTTTGTTCCAGATGCACTCAAACAAGCAGAACCCAGTTGAGGTGGTAAGCGCTGGTGATATAGGTGCTGGTGTTGGTTTCAAAGATATCCGTACTGGTGATACTCTTTGTGATGAAACTGCTCCAATCGTTCTTGAATCTATGGACTTCCCAGAACCAGTTATCGGTATCGCGGTAGAACCTAAGACTCAGAAAGACCTTGACAAACTTTCTAACGGTTTGGCTAAACTTGCAGAAGAGGACCCAACATTTACTGTAAGAACTGACGAACAGACAGGTCAGACAGTTATCTCTGGTATGGGTGAGCTTCACTTGGATATCATTATCGACCGTTTGAAACGTGAATTTAAGGTTGAATGTAACCAGGGTCGTCCTCAGGTTAACTACAAGGAAGCTATTACTAAGACAGTAGAACTTCGCGAAGTATATAAGAAACAGTCAGGTGGTCGTGGTAAGTTTGCGGATATCATCGTAACAATCGGCCCAGTTGATGAAGACTACAAAGAAGGTGGACTTCAGTTTATCGATGAGGTTAAAGGTGGTAACGTGCCTAAGGAATTCATCCCTTCAGTACAGAAAGGTTTCCAGACTGCAATGAAGAATGGTGTGTTGGCTGGCTTCCCTCTCGATTCATTGAAAGTTGTCTTGAAGGATGGTTCATTCCACCCAGTAGACTCTGACCAGTTGTCTTTCGAAATTTGTGCAATTCAGGCTTACAAGAATGCTTGCGCTAAGGCAGGTCCGGTTCTTATGGAGCCTATCATGAAACTTGAAGTTGTAACTCCGGAAGAAAACATGGGTGATGTAATCGGTGACTTGAACAAGCGCCGTGGTCAGGTTGAAGGTATGGAATCAAGCCGCTCAGGAGCTCGTATTGTAAAAGCAATGGTTCCACTGGCAGAAATGTTCGGTTATGTAACAGCATTGCGTACAATCACTTCAGGACGTGCTACTTCTTCAATGACTTATGATCACCATGCACAGGTTTCTAGCTCAATCGCTAAGACTGTTCTTGAAGAAGTTAAAGGTCGAGTTGATCTAGTTTAATCAAATAAAAATATCTTGAAGCCTATGAGGGCTAGCGAATGACTCTTAGCCCTCAAGCTTCATCTTATAATGCAATAATTTATTAATAATTTAAAACTTAACAATGAGTCAGAAAATCAGAATTAAACTGAAATCTTACGATCACAACTTGGTTGACAAGTCTGCTGAAAAAATTGTAAGAACTGTGAAGGCTACAGGTGCTATCGTTAGTGGACCAATTCCATTGCCAACACACAAAAGAATCTTTACTGTAAACCGTTCGACATTCGTTAACAAGAAGTCACGTGAACAGTTTGAATTGTCTTCTTATAAGAGACTTATCGACATCTACAGCTCAACTGCTAAAACTGTTGATGCTTTGATGAAATTAGAATTACCAAGTGGGGTAGAAGTAGAAATTAAAGTTTAATCAATTAAAATTTAACTGAAATGCCAGGATTATTAGGAAAGAAAATCGGAATGACATCCGTTTTCAGTGCTGATGGTAAGAATGTACCATGCACTGTTATCGAAGCTGGTCCTTGTGTAGTTACTCAGATTAAGAGTGTAGAAAAAGATGGCTATGCAGCTGTTCAGGTAGGTTTCCAGGACAAGAAGGAAAAGCACACTACTAAACCGTTGATGGGTCACTTTAAGAAAGCTGGAGTAACTCCAAAGAGACACTTGGCCGAGTTCAAAGATTTCTCAGAAGAATTGAATTTAGGTGACACTATCACTGTAGAATTGTTCAATGACACAACTTATGTTGACATTATTGGTACTTCTAAAGGTAAGGGTTTCCAGGGTGTTGTAAAACGTCATGGTTTTGGTGGTGTAGGCCAGACTACTCACGGTCAGCACAACCGCGCTCGTAAACCGGGTTCTATCGGTGCTTGTTCTTACCCAGCAAAAGTATTCAAAGGAATGCGCATGGGTGGACACATGGGTGGTGACAGAGTAACTACTCACAACTTACAGGTATTAAAAGTAATTCCTGAACACAATCTCCTTCTTATTAAGGGTTCTGTTCCAGGTTACAAAGGTTCAATCGTAATAATTGAGAAATAATGGAAGTTAACGTATTAAATATTAAAGGTGAAGATACTGGTAGAAAAGTAGCACTTAATGATGCTATCTTCGGTATTACACCAAATGATCACGCTATCTATCTTGATGTTAAGCAGTACATGGCTAATCAGCGCCAGGGAACTCATAAGTCAAAAGAAAGAAGTGAAATAAGCGGTTCTACTCGCAAGTTGGGTCGTCAGAAAGGTGGTGGCGGTGCACGTCGTGGTGATATCAACTCTCCACTTTTGGTTGGCGGTGCTCGTGTATTTGGTCCTAAACCACGTGATTACTGGTTTAAATTGAACAAGAAGGTTAAGGCTTTGGCACGTAAATCTGCTTTGGCTTACAAGGCACAGACTAACAACATTCTAGTAGTTGAAGACTTCACTTTTGAAGCTCCAAAGACTAAAGAATTTATAAATGTTGTGAATAATTTGAAAGTGGCTGGCAAAAAGCTACTTATGGTTTTGCCGGAAGCAAATAAAAACGTATATTTGTCTGCTCGTAACTTAGAGCGTACAAATTTGGCAATTGCTTCTGCGTTAAATACTTACTCTGTATTGAATGCAGAAACTCTTGTTGTGACTGAGAGTGCATTAAAGGCTATCGAGGAAACCTTAGTTAAATAATTAAAGGAGGCTTAGTAAAATGGGAATTATTATTAAACCGTTAGTAACAGAAAAAATGACTGCTATAACTGAAAAGTACAATCGTTTCGGTTTTATTGTGCGTCCTGATGCTAACAAATTAGAGATTAAGAGTGAAATCGAAGCTTTGTATAACGTTACTGTAGTAGGTGTTAATACAATACGCTATGCAGGAAAGAATAAGAGTCGTTATACTAAATCTGGCCTGATCAAGGGTCGTACTAATGCTTATAAGAAAGCTATAGTGACATTGAAAGAAGGCGATACTATTGATTTTTATAGCAATATTTAATAGATAAAATGGCAGTACGTAAATTTAAGCCCACAACACCGGGGCAGAGACACAAAATTATTGGTACTTTTGAAGAAATTACTGCATCGGTACCAGAAAAATCTCTTGTATGTGGAAAGCGTTCTACTGGTGGTCGTAACCACGTAGGTAAAATGACAATGCGCTATATTGGCGGTGGTCATAAGAGAAAATTCCGTTTCATCGACTTCAAGAGAAATAAAGACGGTGTTCCAGCAGTTGTAAAGACAATAGAGTATGATCCAAACCGTTCGGCTCGTATAGCTTTGTTGTTCTATGCTGATGGAGAAAAGAGATATATTATTGCTCCTAATGGATTGCAAGTAGGCAGCACTTTGATGTCTGGAGCGACTGCGGCGCCTGAGATTGGTAACGCGCTTCCGCTCGAAAACATCCCTGTAGGTACAGTGATACATAATATCGAATTACGTCCAGGACAGGGTGCGGCTTTGGTAAGATCGGCTGGTAATTTTGCTCAGTTGACTTCTCGCGAAGGTAAATATTGTGTTATAAAATTGCCTTCAGGTGAAGTAAGACAAATCTTGAGTGCTTGTAAAGCTACTATCGGTAGTGTAGGTAACTCAGACCATGCATTGGAATCATCAGGTAAGGCTGGTCGTTCTCGCTGGTTGGGTCGTCGTCCTCACAACCGTGGTGTTGTTATGAACCCTGTTGATCACCCGATGGGTGGTGGTGAAGGACGTCAGTCAGGAGGTCACCCAAGATCACGTACAGGCTTGTATGCTAAGGGCTTGAAGACTAGAGCACCTAAGAAACAGTCTTCTAAGTATATAATTGAGAGAAGAAAGTAATAACTGATTAATTGAGTAAATTATGAGTCGTTCATTAAAAAAAGGTCCATATATTAATGTAAAACTGGAAAAGAAGGTGCTAGCTATGAATGAAAGCGGCAAGAAATCAGTTGTTAAGACTTGGGCTAGAGCTTCAATGATTTCCCCTGATTTCGTAGGGCACACTATTGCAGTTCATAACGGTAACAAATTTATTCCTGTATATGTTACTGAAAATATGGTCGGACACAAACTTGGTGAGTTTTCACCAACTCGTACTTTCCGTGGCCATGCCGGTAACAAGAAAAAATAACGGGAGACTTATTTGAAAAATAATAAAGTAAATAATAATGGGAGCAAGAAAAAAAATATCGGCTGAAAAAAGAAAAGAAGCCCTTAAAACCATGTATTTTGCCAAGTTGCAGAATGTTCCTACATCTCCAAGAAAAATGCGTCTCGTGGCTGACATGATTCGTGGTATGGAAGTGAATAGAGCACTTGGTGTACTGAAGTTTTCTTCTAAAGAAGCTTCTGCAAGAGTGGAAAAATTGTTACGCTCTGCTATTGCTAACTGGGAACAGAAAAACGAACGTAAAGCTGAAAGCGGCGAATTGTTTGTAACTAAGATTTATGTTGATGGTGGTGCTACACTGAAAAGAATGAGACCAGCTCCACAGGGAAGAGGATATAGAATTCGCAAACGCTCAAATCATGTGACTTTGTTCGTTGATTCAAAGAATACTAATGATAATCAAAATTAAGAGTAGATGGGACAGAAAGTTAATCCGATAAGCAACCGTTTAGGAATTATCAGAGGATGGGATTCAAATTGGTACGGTGGCAAAAATTATGGTGACGCTTTGCTCGAAGATAGCAAAATCCGTAAGTACTTGAATGCCAGACTTGCTAAAGCAAGTGTTTCAAGAATTGTAATTGAACGTACTCTGAAATTGGTGACAATTACTGTATGCACTGCTCGTCCAGGAATTATCATAGGTAAAGGTGGTCAGGAAGTTGACAAGTTGAAAGAAGAGTTGAAGAAGATCACTGATAAAGATATACAGATTAATATCTTTGAAGTTAAAAGACCTGAGTTAGACGCTGTGATTGTTGCTAATAATATAGCACGCCAGGTTGAAGGTAAAATCGCTTACAGACGCGCAATTAAAACTGCAATTGCAAACACAATGCGTATGGGAGCTGAAGGTATCAAAATCCTTATCTCTGGTCGTTTGAATGGTGCAGAAATGGCACGTTCAGAAATGTATAAAGAAGGACGTACTCCACTTCATACTTTCCGTGCAGATATCGACTACTGTCATGCAGAAGCTTTGACTAAAGTTGGTTTGCTTGGTATCAAGGTATGGATTTGCCGTGGAGAAGTTTATGGAAAACGTGAGTTGGCTCCTAACTTCACTCAGACAAAGGAAACAGGCCGTAACAACGGTTCTAATAATGGTGGAAAGAACTTCCGTAAGAAAAGAAACAACAATCGCTAACGAATTTGAATTTTAGGAATTATGTTACAACCGAAAAAGACAAAATTCAGAAGACAGCAGAAAGGTAGCGCTAAAGGTAATGCCCAGAGAGGACATCAGCTTGCTTTCGGTACTTTTGGTATCAAGTCATTGCAGACTAAATGGATCACTGGACGCCAGATTGAAGCAGCTCGTATTGCTGTAACAAGATATATGCAGCGTCAGGGTCAGATATGGATTCGTATTTTCCCTGATAAACCAATTACTCGTAAACCTGCAGACGTACGTATGGGTAAAGGTAAAGGTTCACCAGAAGGATTCGTAGCTCCTGTAACTCCAGGTCGTATCCTGATCGAAGTTGAAGGAGTGCCTTTTGATATAGCAAAAGAAGCTCTGCGCCTTGCAGCTCAGAAACTTCCAGTTACAACTAAGTTTATTGTTAGACGTGATTACGACGCAAGTCAAAATGCTTAATTGAGATATGAAGATTGCAGAAATAAGAGAAATAGCTACTAGCGAATTAGCTGAAAGAATTCAGACTGAAGAAGCTAATTACAAACAAATGGTTTTGAATCATTCAATCTCTCCGCTGGCAAATCCTGCTCAGATTAAACAATTGCGTAGAACTATCGCAAGAATGAAGACAGAGTTGCGTCAGAGAGAACTTAACAAATAATAATGGTCCACATGGAAGTTAGAAATTTAAGAAAAGAAAGAACTGGTGTTGTTATAAGCAACAAGATGGATAAGACCATTACTGTTGCTGCTAAGTTTAAGGAAAAACACCCTATTTATGGTAAGTTCGTTAGCAAAACGAAAAAATACCATGCTCATGACGAAAAGAATGAATGTCTTCCAGGTGATACAGTACGTATCATGGAAACTCGTCCATTGAGCAAAACTAAGAGATGGAGATTAGTTGAAATTATTGAAAGAGCTAAGTAATCATGATACAAACAGAATCAAGACTTACAGTGTGTGACAACAGTGGTGCTAAAGAAGCTCTTTGTATTCGCGTTTTAGGTGGTACAAAAAGACGTTATGCCTCTGTTGGGGATGTTATTGTAGTTTCAATAAAGAGTGTAATCCCTTCAAGTGATGTTAAAAAAGGTGCCGTATCAAAAGCCCTGATCGTACGTACTAAGAAAGAAATTCGTCGTGCTGACGGTTCTTATATTCGTTTTGATGATAATGCTTGCGTATTGCTTAATAACGCTGGTGAAATTAGAGGAAGTCGTATCTTTGGTCCGGTTGCAAGAGAATTGCGTAATGCTAATATGAAAGTTGTTTCTTTGGCACCTGAAGTACTTTAATTTTGTAAAAGATTTAAGTAATGAGTAAATTACATATTAAAAAAGGCGATACAGTTTACGTTAACTCTGGTGAAGATAAAGGTAAAACTGGACGCGTGTTGAAAGTCCTTGTTAAGGAAGGACGTGCTTTGGTTGAAGGTATCAACATGGTATCTAAGAGTACTAAGCCTAACGCTAAGAACCCTCAGGGTGGTATTGTGAAGCAGGAAGCTCCTATTCACATTTCAAACCTTAACCCTGTAGATCCTAAAACAGGTAAACCAACACGTATTGGTAGAAGAGAAAGTTCTGACGGTAGAACATTTGTTCGTTATGCAAAAAAATCAGGAGAGGAGATCTAATAAATGAGTAATACTGCAAGCCTTAAGAAAGAATATGCTGAGCGTATAGCTCCAGCATTGAAGAATCAATTCCAGTATTCTTCGACAATGCAGATTCCTGTTCTTAAAAAGATTGTTATCAATCAGGGACTTGGAATGGCTGTAGCCGATAAGAAGATCATAGACGTTGCTATCAATGAGTTGACTGCTATTACTGGTCAGAAAGCTGTAGCAACAGTATCTCGTAAGGATATCGCAAACTTTAAGTTACGTAAGAAAATGCCTATCGGTGTTATGGTAACTTTGCGTCGTGAAAGAATGTACGAATTCCTTGAAAAACTTGTACGTGTTGCATTGCCACGTATCCGTGACTTCAAAGGTATTGAAAGCAAATTCGATGGAAGAGGTAACTATACTTTGGGTATTCAGGAACAGATTATCTTCCCTGAAATCAACATCGACAGCATCACTAAGATATTGGGTATGAATATCACTTTCGTGACTTCTGCTCAGACTGATGAAGAAGGATATGCTCTTTTGAAAGAATTCGGTTTACCGTTTAAAAACGCTAAAAAAGATTGATAAGCTATGGCAAAAGAATCAATGAAAGCTCGTGAAGTAAAAAGAGCTAAACTTGTTGCAAAATATGCTGAGAAGCGTGCTGCACTCAAGAAAATCGTTAATACTGGTGACCCTGTAGAAGCTTTCGAAGCTGCTCAGAAATTGCAGGATCTTCCAAAGAACTCTAATCCGATTCGTTTGCACAATCGTTGCAAACTTACTGGACGTCCAAAAGGATATATGCGTCAGTTCGGAATTTCACGTATTCAGTTCCGTGAAATGGCTTCTAACGGTTTGATTCCGGGTGTTAAGAAAGCTAGCTGGTAATTTTTTATTATTAAATATTGTCAGGGTAGTCCTGATTAATTTAACAATTTTATTTTATGACAGATCCAATAGCAGATTATCTCACAAGATTGAGAAATGCGATTAGTGCTAAGCACAGAGTAGTAGAAGTGCCTGCATCTAATTTGAAAAAAGAGATCACTAAGATCTTGTTTGACAAGGGGTACATTTTGAATTACAAATTCGTTGAAGATGGACCTCAAGGTACTATCAAAGTGGCTTTGAAGTATGATAACGTTAACAAAGTTAATGCTATCAAGAAACTTATTAGAGTTTCTACTCCAGGTATGCGTAAATACACTGGTTACAAAGACATGCCGAGAGTTATTAATGGATTAGGTATAGCTATTATATCTACTTCCAAAGGTGTAATGACTAACAAGGAAGCTGCTGAATTGAAAATAGGTGGTGAAGTTCTTTGTTATGTATATTAATAGGAGGATAAACGATGTCAAGAATTGGTAAGTTGCCTATTTCAATCCCTTCAGGAGTAACAGTTACTCTTAAGGATAACGTAGTAAACGTTAAAGGTCCAAAAGGAGAGTTGAATCAGTTTGTAGATCCTTCTATAAATGTAGAAATTGCTGACGGTCACGTTGTATTGACTGAAAACGAAAATGCATTATTAGATAATCCAAAACAGCGTCATGCTTTCCACGGTTTGTATCGTGCTTTGATTAACAACATGGTTGTTGGTGTTTCTGAGGGATACAAGAAAGAATTGGAACTTGTGGGTGTGGGTTATCGTGCATCTAATAATGGAAACATTATAGATTTTGCATTAGGTTATACACACAATATATTTTTGCAGTTGCCACCTGAAGTAAAAGTTGAAACTAAATCTGAAAGAAATAAGAATCCGCTTATCATTTTGGAATCTTGCGATAAACAGCTTCTCGGTCAGGTTTGTTCAAAAATACGTTCTTTCCGTAAGCCTGAACCTTATAAAGGAAAAGGTATTAAGTTTGTTGGCGAAGAAATTCGTAGAAAGTCTGGTAAGTCAGCTGGTGCTAAATAATTCACTTAAATACGTATAATTATGACAACAAAAATAGAAAGACGAATCAAAATCAAATATAGAGTACGCAATAGAATTTCAGGTACTCCTGAACGTCCGCGTATGAGTGTATTTAGAAGTAACAAGCAGATCTATGTTCAAGTAATCGATGATTTGAGCGGTAAGACTTTGGCTGCTGCATCTTCACTTGGAATGGAAGCATGTCCTAAAAAAGAACAAGCTGCTAAGGTTGGTGAATTGATCGCTAAGAAAGCTCAGGAAGCTGGTATTACGACTGTCGTATTCGACCGTAATGGTTACTTGTATCATGGGAGAGTAAAAGAAGTAGCTGATGCTGCTCGTAACGGTGGACTTAAATTTTAAAGAATTATGGCAGTTAATAATAGAGTTAAGATCACTAACGATATTGAATTAAAAGATAGATTGGTTGCAATCAACCGTGTAACTAAAGTTACAAAAGGTGGTAGAACTTTCAGTTTCTCTGCTATTGTAGTAGTTGGTAATGAAGATGGTATCATCGGTTGGGGACTTGGTAAAGCAGGTGAAGTAACTGCTGCTATCGCAAAAGGCGTAGAGTCAGCAAAGAAAAACCTAACTCGTGTTCCTGTTCTTAAAGGAACTGTTCCTCACGAACAGTCAGCAAAATTTGGTGGTGCTGAAGTATTCATCAAACCAGCTTCAACAGGTACTGGAGTAGTAGCAGGTGGTGCGATGCGTGCCGTATTGGAAAGTGTTGGTATTACAGACGTTTTGGCAAAGTCAAAAGGTTCTTCAAACCCACACAACCTTGTAAAGGCTACTATTAAGGCTTTAGGAGAAATGCGTGATGCTAGAATGGTTGCCCAAAATAGAGGCGTAAGTTTGGATAAAGTATTTAGAGGATAAGGAGGAATAACATGTCAACTATAAAGATTAAACAAGTAAAGAGCAGAATTGGTGCTCCAGCAGATCAGAAGAGAACTTTGGATGCACTTGGACTTCGCAAGCTGAATCGTGTGGTTGAACACGAAGAAACTCCATCAATCCTTGGTATGGTTCAAAAGGTAAAACACCTTGTTGAAATCGTTAAGTAATATATCGTTAATAATAAAGGATTTTACAGTATGAATTTAAATAGTTTAAGTCCTGCAGAAGGTTCTGTTAAAACTAGAAAAAGAATTGGTCGTGGTCCAGGTTCTGGTTTAGGGGGTACTTCTACAAGAGGACATAAAGGAGCAAAGTCAAGATCTGGTTATTCAAAGAAAATCGGATTTGAAGGTGGTCAGATGCCTCTTCAGCGTCGTGTTCCGAAATTTGGTTTCAAGAACATTAACCGCGTAGAATATAAAGCTATTAACCTTGAGGTTATTCAGGCATTAGCTGATGCTAAAAACTTGACAAAAGTAGGCATCAATGAACTTATAGAAGCTGGTTATATCTCTTCAAACCAATTAGTGAAAGTTCTAGGTAACGGTAGTTTAACTACTAAACTTGATGTTGAAGCAAATGCTTTCTCAAAAAGTGCGGTAGCTGCAATCGAAGCCTTAGGTGGTAATGCAGTAAAACTCTGATTAAATGAGAAAATCTATTGAAACATTAAAGAATATATGGAATATTGAGGATCTGAGAAAAAGGATCCTCATTACCATATTATTTGTCGCAATTTACCGTTTAGGATCCTATGTAGTATTACCGGGTATAAATCCAGAGATGTTGTCTAAATTGCATGAGCAGACTAGTGAAGGTCTTCTTGCCTTATTGAATATGTTTTCTGGTGGTGCATTTTCTAATGCTTCAATTTTTGCATTGGGAATTATGCCATATATCTCAGCTTCCATTGTTATACAATTGTTGGCAATAGCTGTACCTTATTTCCAGAAATTACAACGTGAGGGAGAGAGCGGACGTAGAAAAATTAATCAATATACAAGAATCTTGACATTGATTATTTTGATATTCCAGGCTCCTTCATATTTGGTAAATTTAAAATTCCAAGCTGGACCGGCTCTTAATGCTTCATTAGATTGGACTTTCTTTATAATTACATCTACCATAATATTGGCGGCAGGTAGTATGTTCGTTCTTTGGTTAGGTGAAAGAATTACTGATAAAGGTATAGGAAACGGTATATCATTGATAATTATGGTGGGTATTATTGCTCGTTTGCCTCAAGCTTTCGGTGGTGAGTTGGTATCTAGACTTACATTGGCAGAGACAGGTGGAGTTATAATGTTCATAATTGAAATCGTAGCACTATTAGCTGTAATTGCTGCTGCTATTTTGTTGGTTCAAGGAGTACGTAAAGTTCCTGTACAGTATGCAAAACGTATAGTTGGAAACAAACAGTATGGTGGTGCAAGACAGTATATCCCTTTAAAAGTGAATGCGGCAAACGTTATGCCTATAATCTTTGCACAAGCTATAATGTTTATTCCTATCACTTTCATCGGCTTCTCGAATACAGAGAGTGCAAGTGGATTAATGAGATCGTTGATAGATCATACAAGTTTTGCTTATAATTTGGTTTTTGCAATATTGATTATTGTTTTCACCTATTTCTATACGGCTATTACAATTAATCCAAACCAGATGGCTGAAGATATGAAAAGAAATAATGGATTTATTCCAGGAATCAAGCCGGGTAAACAAACTTCTGATTATTTAGATACAATAATGTCTAGAATAACATTACCAGGTTCTCTTTTCTTAGCTATCATAGCTGTACTTCCTGCATTTGCTGGTTATTTCGGAATTCAGGCTGAATTTGCTCAATTCTTTGGTGGCACATCACTATTGATTTTAGTAGGTGTTGTTTTGGATACTTTACAGCAGGTTGAAAGTCATTTGTTGATGAGACACTACGACGGACTGTTAAGTTCAGGAAGAATTAGAGGTAGATCTGGTAATGTAGCTGCTTATTAATTATTCTATGATAATTCTTAAAACAGATGATGAAATAGAGCTTCTTCGTCAGAGTAATCTTCTAGTAGGAAGAACTCTGGCTGAAGTAGCCAAAATAATAAGACCGGGTATCACAACAAAACAGTTGGATAAAGTAGCTGAGGAATTTATACGTGATAACGGAGCAATACCGACTTTTAAAGGATTTCCAAACCCGTATGGATCGCCATTTCCCGCAACATTATGTACTTCAGTAAATAGTCAGGTTGTACATGGAATCCCTAATGACGAGCCGTTAAAAGATGGAGATATAGTTTCTGTAGACTGTGGAACACTTTTGAATGGTTTTTGTGGTGATTCTGCCTATACATTCACAGTAGGTGAGGTAAAACCTGAAATTCTTGAACTTTTGAAGGTTACTAAAGAGGCCTTATATAAAGGAATAGAAAATGCAGTACATGGGAAACGAATCGGTGATATAGGAAATGCCATACAGACACATTGTGAAGCTCATAAGTATGGCGTTGTTCGTGAGTTCGTTGGACATGGTATAGGTAAGGAGATGCATGAAGAACCCGCTGTGCCTAATTATGGTAAAAGAGGTAGTGGTACACTTCTGAAAAAAGGAATGTGTATAGCGATAGAACCCATGATAACTTTCGGAGATCGTAAAGTTTATCTTGAAAGTGATAATTGGACGGTTAGGACACGTGATAATAGTGTAGCAGCTCACTTTGAACATACGGTTGCGATAGGCTTAGATAAAGCAGATATATTATCATCATTTGAATATATAGAACAAGTACTAGAAGAAAAAAATTAATATGGCAAAACAATCAGCAATAGAGCAAGATGGAGTAATTGTTGAAGCATTGTCGAATGCAATGTTTCGTGTAGAACTAGAAAACGGACATGAGATTACCGCTCATATTTCTGGTAAAATGAGAATGCATTACATAAAAATACTTCCGGGCGACAAGGTGAGAGTAGAAATGTCACCATATGATTTGTCGAAAGGAAGAATTGTTTTTAGATACAAATAATTGAGAATTAAGATATGAAAGTAAGAGCTTCATTAAAGAAACGTACGCCGGAATGTAAGATCGTTAGACGTAATGGCCGTTTGTATGTTATTAACAAGAAAAATCCTAAGTATA
>artificially_reared_1__coassemble_225_pt1 | contig 57886 bp, 43 predicted proteins | sample artificially_reared_1__metabat2_low_PE_002 | metagenome-assembled genome bin artificially_reared_1 | reverse complement strand
AACTGAATTAAAATGTTGATTCATAAGGATTTTGGAGAGAAAGGTTCATAATCCTGTCTCTCCGCTGAAAGTCTTATCAGACATTTGTTTGGTAAGACTTTTTTTATTTATTATACTTTCAATGTATCCCTATAATATATTGCAAAAAAAAATAGATATTGAAGACTGAATGATGCTTCAATATCTATCTCATTTATATGATACCTTGTTTGCTTAGTTCTTTTGCTACATCTTCTAATTCATCATACCATGCCTGACCGAACTTTCTTATCAGCGGTTCTTTCAGGAATTTATAAACAGGCAGATTCTCTTTCTTACCGAGTAGTACTGCTGCCTTGCATACGTCCCATCTGTGATAGTTTACAGCCTTGAAAGGCCCGTAGTCGCCTATTCTGATAGGGTAGAGATGGCATGATACTGGTTTGTAGAAATTGCATTTGCCTTCGCGATATGCTTTCTCTATTGCGCAATAACAATAACCTTTTTCATCGTAACATGTGAATACACAGTCCTTGCCGTTTACAATAGAAGTTACCAGGTCGCCATCCTGGTCGGTATAGACTACACCTTGTTTGTCTATCACGGCACGTGCTTCCGGCGAAAGGTCATTCCATATCACAGGAAGTACTTCCTCAAGTTTTTCTACTTCGTCGAGTTCTACCGGTGCACCGGCATCGCCTTCTATACAGCATTCGCCTTTGCAGGCATCAAGGTTACAAAGGAACTTCTCGCGGAATACGTCGAGGCTTACTACTACATCGTCTATCTGAACCACGTTATTTATGATTTTGGATTAATAAAAAAGGTGGATGTTTGTGTGCATCCACCCATTTATACTTATTGTTTTTGATAATTACTTAATCAGGTCTTTTCCTGTCATATCAGCTGGCTGAGCCATGCCCAAGATGTGAAGGATAGAAGGAGCAACGTCTGCCAATACACCGTTTTCAACCTTAGCGTCCTTGTTCTCTGTTACGTAAACAAATGGAACAGGGTTCAGTGAGTGAGCAGTGTTAGGAGTTCCGTCTTCATTCAATGCGTGGTCAGCGTTTCCGTGGTCGGCGATGATGATTACTTCGTAGTCGTTAGCCTTAGCTGCTTCTACTGTATCTTTCACACAGTTGTCGATAGCAACAACAGCCTTTTCGATAGCTTCGTAGATACCAGTGTGACCTACCATGTCGCCGTTAGCATAGTTTACAACGATAAAGTCGTATTTCTGAGTGTTGATGGCTTCTACCAGTTTGTCCTTAACTTCGTAAGCGCTCATTTCAGGCTTAAGGTCGTAAGTAGCAACCTTTGGAGAAGGAACGAGGATACGGTCTTCGTTGTCGTATGGAGTTTCGCGTCCACCGTTGAAGAAGAATGTAACGTGTGCATACTTCTCTGTTTCAGCGATGTGAAGCTGAGTCTTTCCGTTTGCAGCGAGATATTCGCCAAGAGTGTTCTGTACGTTTTCTTTAGGGAAGAGGATGTGTACGCCCTTGAATGAAGCATCGTATGGAGTCATACAGTAGAACTGGAGTCCTGGGATAGTCTTCATACCGGCTTCAGGCATATCCTGCTGAGTAAGAACGATAGTAAGCTCTTTAGCACGGTCGTTACGGTAGTTGAAGAAGATAACTACATCGCCTTCCTTGATAGTACCGTCGAAGTTGGCGTTAGAGATAGGTTTGATGAATTCGTCAGTAACACCTTCATCGTATGATTCCTGCATAGCCTGAACCATGTCTGTAGCTTTCTTTCCTGTACCGTTAACGAGCAAGTCGTAAGCTTCTTTCACACGTTCCCAACGTTTGTCGCGGTCCATTGCATAGAAACGACCTACGATAGAAGCAATTTTACCTGCTGATTTAGCACAGTGTGCAGTAAGTTCTTCGATAAATCCTTTACCGCTCTTAGGGTCAGTGTCACGACCGTCCATGAAGCAGTGGATGAAAGTATTTTCGATACCGTATTCTTTAGCGATGTCGCAAAGGCGGAACAAGTGGTCGAGTGAAGAGTGTACACCACCGTTTGAAGTAAGACCCATGAAGTGAACGTTCTTACCGTTTTCCTTAGCGTATGTGAAGGCAGAAACAACTTCAGGGTTCTGCATGATGCTTCCGTCGGCACAAGCACGGTTGATTTTCACCAAATCCTGATAAACGATGCGTCCGGCACCGATGTTGAGGTGACCAACTTCCGAGTTACCCATCTGTCCATCAGGAAGACCTACGTTTTCGCCGCTTGCCTGCAACTGTGAGTGAGGATAGTTTGCCAACAGACTGTCCCAATAAGGAGTAGGAGTGTTAAAGATTACATCGTCTTTGTGATGGTCGCCGCAGCCCCATCCGTCAAGGATCATTAAAAGTGCTTTCTTTGCCATAATTGTAATATGTTTTAGAAGTTTGAAATCCAATTTGTTTTCCGGCTGCAAAAGTACAAAATATCTGCTTTTTGAGCGAATGTTTTGAGTATTTTTATTATGCCGGATTGAGGCTGCTGTTTCATCATCAACTATTTTTCAACTGTGTAAACAGTTCTTTCTGCTTTTCGCTTAAAGATGTAGGTATATCCACATGATATGTCACAATCAAATCGCCGAATGTACCTTCTTTCTTATATACAGGGAATCCTTTGCCACGCAGTCTGACTTTTGTATCGTTCTGTGTACCAGGATTTACTTTCAGTTTTACCATTCCGTCTATTGTCTTTACGTTAACGCTTCCTCCAAGAACGGCTGTGTAAAGGTCGATGTCAACATCTGTGAACAGGTCGTCGCCCTCACGTTTGAACTCTGGGTCCGGGGCTATCTGGAAGGTGATGTAAAGGTCGCCGTCAGGAGCGCCGTTGCTGCCTTTCTCGCCGTGACCTTTCAGTTTTATCATTTGTCCGTCAGCAATACCGGCTGGTATGGTTATACGCAGGTTTTCGCCGTTTACGCTGAAAGTCTGTTTATGCGTTACAGCTGCTTCGCGGAGCGAAAGATTCATCTGTGCCTCTATGTCGCCTCCACGGTTCATCATGTTGTAACCTCTTCCGCTTCTGCCCGTTGAGGCTCCATGTCCGAACAGCTGTTCGAAGAAGTCGGAGAATCCGCTTGCGTTTCCTCTTCCGAATCCGCCCATGAAATCGTCGCCATTTACGGAGTACCAGTAAGCCGACTGTCCGCCACTTTGTTGTGCTCGCTGGTATGCCTCACGCTCAGCCTTGAACTCGTCGGCATGTTTCCAGTGTTCGCCGTATTCGTCGTATTTCTTTCTTTTTTCAGGATCGCTCAAAACCTCGTTAGCTTCGTTTATCTCCTGAAACTTGTCTTTGGCGTTAGGGTCGTCTTTGTTCAGGTCAGGATGATACTTTCTGGCCATCTTACGATAGGCTTTCTTGATATCATCTTGCGAGGCATTACGTTCTACGCCCAGTACTTTGTAATAATCTATAAAAGCCATATATTTTGAGTTTTTTAAGTTGGTGGTTTATAAATGTTGTTTTCATATACAAACAGAGCCCCCCGTCTAGTGTTTGCGGGAGGCTCTTATAGGGTTTACCAATGATTAATGTATCTCAATGACACGATTAACCTTAGCTTTTTCTTCAGGTGAATACTTTGGCAGTTCGATAGTCAATACACCGTCTGAAACATTAGCACTTATCTTTTCCTTATCAACATTATCAGGCAAGTAAAGTGACTGTTGGAATTTTGTGTAAGAGAACTCACGTCGCAAGTATTTCTTGTTTTCTTTGTCTTTATCTTCGTTTTCAACTTTCTTTTCCATTGAGATGACAAGTTCGTTGTCGTCTCCCAAGTGGATGTTGAAATCGTCTTTGGTCATTCCTGGAGCTGCAACCTCTACTTTATAGTTCTTTTCGCTCTCAATAACATTGATAGCCGGAGCTGTAGCATTAGTTTTTTCCATCCAGTCATTATCAAAGAAATCATTAAAGATACTTGGTAACCAGTTCTGATTGTAATACTTTCTAATCGGCATCATAGTTTTAATCTCCTATATTTAAGTTATACATTTTCAATTATTTCCGAACTCTTGGTTTTTGAACCTCAAGTTCACTATTGATATTGCAAACTGTGTGCCGATGCCGGGAGTTTGAATTTTTGTCAGACGGTGTTTAATGTTTATAATCTGATTTTAAACCTCCAGGCCATTGTTTTAAACATGTGGAAACATTATTAATATATTCACAGGTGTTGATAAAGTTGAAAGTTGACAAATTGTCATTTGTGTGTGCTTGTTTTAATGTCAAATTGTCTGTTTGTTGGCTTTGGTAACTATCGATGAGGCCTATATTGTAGAAATATGTTAGATGTGTTATTGTGGATATGCCAAATTAAAAAGGCATGAAGACAGAGTTATTAACAGGCTGTTAATAACGTAGGTTTTCAACAGGTTGTTAATAACTCCTGTTGATGTTGAAATCCAAGACTTGATTCAGAAATCCAGCGAAAGCTGTGTATCGCCTAAAAGGTTGTAACTCAGGCGGTGATAAGGAGAAGTTCCGAATTCCTTTATGGCTTGTCGGTGTTTTTTGGTGGGATATCCCTTGTTCATATCCCATGCGTACATAGGATATTCACTGTGCAGCCTGTTCATATAGTCGTCACGATAAGTCTTTGCCAGTATTGAAGCGGCTGCTATTGAAAGGAACTTTCCGTCGCCTTTCACTATTGTGGTGTGTGGAATATTATTGTATTTGTTGAAACGGTTGCCGTCTATCAGCAAATGCTGAGGAGTTATTTTTAGTTGAACAACGGCTCTGTGCATCGCAAGGAACGAAGCATTCAGAATGTTGATTTTATCAATTTCTTCCGGTTCTACAATACCTATTGCCCATGCCAGTGCTTCCTTTTCTATAACTTCTCTCAGCAGATAGCGCTGTTTCTCAGACAGTTGTTTCGAGTCGTTCAGCATTTCATTCTTGAAGTCCTTAGGTAGGATAACCGCTGCGGCATAAACTGCTCCGGCAAGACATCCGCGTCCTGCTTCATCGCATCCGGCTTCTATAAGGTTTTCATTCAAGTATGGTAAAAGCATCTTTATGGGGTTTTAAAATTTCCGGGTGCAAAGGTACGTATTTTGTTTTTCATGCAGCAATATTTATATATGGAGTTATTAATGTGTTATCCACATGTGGTGTTAAAAAGCAACAGGGTTTAAACAGTCTTTAAATACTGTTTAAACCCTGTCCGGTTGTTAATAACTTGATTGCGGATTATTCTTAGATTCTTCCGCTTTCAGAAATCATGTTTCTTATCTGTTCGTTGAAATCGTCTTTCTTCATAAGGTCTTCCAGAGTGACGTGCATTCTCCATCTCCAGTAGTGGCGTGGGTTTGCAGGAACGTTGATACGTTCTATCTCAATGTCCGGATTGCGAAGGCTTTCGTCTATTGATGTCCAGTCTTGCCATGTCAGGATACATAGTAGTGACGGGCAGTTCAGATGCTGGCTTACAACCTCATGGCATAGCCATCCCGGTGCGTCTTGTGGAACTTCACCCCAATGACCAAGCTCATAATGATAGTAGCGTTCTGTAATCTGTGCATCTTCCTTCCAGTAACCGCGTAGAGTTGACATGTCGTGAGTGCCTATAGTACAAACAGAACGGAACGGATAGTTATACACATGTCCGAACTCGTCTTTCGGGTCTTTAGGCATTCTCTGTATTTCGAGAGATAGAATCTGCAACTGGTTCATAACCCAAGGCACACAGTCAGGAACCATTCCCAAGTCTTCACCGCAAACAAGCATCGAAGTCGACTGTGTGAGGACTGGCAGTTTCTTCATCGCCTCGTCGTACCAGAACTTGTTGTGACGCTGGTAGTAGTAGTGGTTATACAGTCTGTTGAATGCTTCCTGTTCCTGCCAGTTGAGCTGTCTGTAGATGAAATCGTTCTGTACAGATATTCTAGGGTGATACATCTCAGGATTCTTTCTGTCTTTTACGAACAGGACATTACTTATCAATGCGTATAGGCCTTCCTTCATGTTTAGGCTTTCCTGGTCTGTCTTTCCGGCGAAATATGCTTCAACCTTACGCTGTGTATCAAATTCAGGGCGCATGCGGTAGATGTCGTGGTGGTCATGCTGTACGAAAGTGTTGCGCACCTCATCACTCTTGTCGCCGAATATGGTGTTAAGCATATAGTCGTTGATGAAAGGCTCTGTCATGAATTCTTTCTGGAAGTAAAGTCCGAAGCCTTTTATCTCGTCTGCGCTCATCGGTAGTGCCGGAACGAATTGTCCCAACAGTCCGTGAACCGAATGTACTGGTATTTCCCATATACGGAAGAAACCAAGTATATGGTCTATACGGTATGCTGTGAAGTATTCAGCCATTTTTGAGAAACGTTTTCTCCACCACTGGTAGTTGTCTTTCTCCATCACGTCCCAATTGTATGTAGGGAATCCCCAGTTCTGACCGTTCACAGAGAATGCATCAGGTGGTGCACCTGCCTGACCGTTCATATTGAAATAATATGGCTCTACCCATGCTTCCACACTGCCACGGCTGATACCGATAGGAATATCTCCCTTCAGAATCACACCTTTGCTGCGTGCATGGTTGGCAGCTGCAAGAAGTTGTACGTGCAGAACGTATTGCAGGAAGTAATAGAATGAAATTTCAGGATATGTTTGGGCTTCTTTATCGCAGAGCTTATCTAGCTCTTCGGAAACGTATGTGCTGTATTCAGGCCATGTATTAAAATCGGCTGTACCATACAGGTCTCTCAGATAGCTGAATGCCGAATATGGTTTAAGCCATTCTTCGTTCTTGCTGTAGAATGATTTGAAATCTTCCGATGAAAGGATGTTTTCAGCTTCCTGAGTGAAAATGTCCTTCAGATATGCACGTTTCGTATTATTCACTCCTTCGTATTCTACTTGAGGAAGACTGTTCAGTTTCTGACGTTCATTTTCATATTCAGCAGCCTTTTCTGTATCCTTAAGTGCAGGAAGTTGTCTCAAGTCGATATACATAGGGTGGAATGCGTATATCGAAATAGCATTGTACGGATATGAATCAACCCATGTCTTTGTTCTTGTGGTATCGTTGATAGGAAGTATCTGTACTGCCTGCTGGTTTGTTTCTGCTGCCCAGTCTATGTATGTTTTCAGGTCGCCGAAATCACCTACACCGAAACTGCCCTCAGAACGGAGTGAGAATACCGGAATAGCGCTACCGGCTATTTTTCTTTCCGGCAGATTGAAGAACACTTCGGTCTCTGTCGGGAAGTAAGTTTCACCGCGCATAAGCGGCTGAATATGGAAAGTACGGTTGCATCCACATTCCCATTCCTCTACAGCTCCGGTTTTAGAGCTGATGGCAACAAACTTGTATTCAAAAGGGAATGTCAGTGATGTAGTATCTATTGATATGCTCCATACATCAGGCTGTATTTCCTGCATTCTGAGCGGACGGTAATACTCCCAGTTACCAAGTGCGTTGCAACTGCCTATTATACCAAGTTCCTGTTCCTTGTGTCTCAGTCCTGGACATAATGCTCTGAATGTTATACAGCTGCCTACATTGTCAGTAAGTTTCTTAGGTTCTTCGGTATGTGGAATGCCGTTGAATGCAGAACTGTATCTGTGGTTTCCTTCCGGCAGGTCACGCCAGCAATCGTCAAAAATAAAATGGTGTTGCTGTGCGTTACCTTTTATAATAGAGTGGGGGATTGCGCCAAACTCTTTCCTTACGCAGTCTTCGTTTCTGAAAACTGTATAACGGTATGGCACAACATCGGAATTCTCAGGTAGGTCATAATTGAATGTTCCTTGCCATTCCTGACCATCGCGTGTGAAAAGGGGAAGTGAGTTTCTCTCATCATTGTTTATCACGACCCTCAGACTCTCACCCCATACAGTACGATACTTAATACGAAATGTCAGTTTCATATCCTATATTGGTATTAGTTTTTATTAAGTTATTTCTTTTTCCAAAAGTAGTTATTTTATAATAATACTTATTGTGTTTGTGGGAAAAATATAAATGTTTTATGGCATTAAACCGCTTTATACGCTTTCTGAAGCCGTTTTTCGGATTGTAAAATATAAACGTATAATTAATAAAAAAGCCCCGGAAACTGTAGAATCCGAGGCTTTCCTCCGTGTAAGATGTGAGGAGGTAAAAAATTTAGTTAAACATATAAACTACATTATGCATCAATATTGGCATAAGTAGCATTCTTTTCTATAAATTCGCGTCGAGGAGCTACATCATCTCCCATAAGCATAGAGAAGATATAGTCTGCTTCGGCAGCGTTTTCTATCTGTACTTGTTTCAGAATACGTGTTTCAGGATTCATTGTTGTTTCCCAAAGCTGTTCAGGATTCATTTCACCCAAACCTTTGTATCTCTGAGTATGTATTCCCTGCTCGCTACCGTCACCGTATTTTTGAATGAATGCCTGTCTTGCATCTTCAGTGTAGCAATATTCACTAACTTTACCTTTAGTACATTTGTACAATGGAGGAGTAGCAATATACAAGTGACCTTCCTGAATGATTTCAGGCATATATCTGTAGAACAGAGTCATGATAAGTGTGTCGATGTGAGAACCATCGACGTCGGCATCGGTCATTATTATCACCTTGTGGTAACGGAGTTTTTCGATGTTTGCTTTCTTGCTGTCTTCTTCTTCAACACCGAAACGGATTCCAAGTGCCTGGATGATGTTGTTCACCTCATCGCTCTCGAATGCTTTGTGCCACATAGCCTTCTCTACGTTAAGGATTTTTCCTCGCAGAGGCAAGATAGCCTGGAACTGTCGGCTTCGTCCCTGTTTTGCGGAACCACCCGCAGAGTCTCCCTCTACTAGGAACAACTCACATTCTTCAGCTACGCGACTTGAGCAGTCGGCCAGTTTTCCTGGAAGTCCGCCGCCACCCATAGGGCTCTTGCGTTGTACAGACTCGCGTGCCTTTCTGGCTGCGATACGTGCTGTTGCTGCAAGTACCACCTTGTCAACAATGACTTTTGCTTCTTTAGGATGTTCTTCAAGATAGTTTGAAAGAGCTTCGCCGACAGCCTGCTGCACAGCACCGCTTACTTCGCTGTTGCCAAGCTTGGTCTTTGTCTGACCTTCGAACTGAGGTTCGGCAACCTTTACAGAGATTACTGCGATAAGACCTTCGCGGAAGTCCTCGCCTGAAATTTCAACTTTCGCTTTTTCCAGTGCTTTGCTTTCTTCGGCATATTTCTTCAATACACGTGTAAGTGCAGCACGGAAACCACCTTCGTGAGTACCGCCTTCTATTGTGTTGATATTATTTACATATGAATGCAGGTTTTCGCGGAAACCTGTGTTATACATGATGGCACACTCGATAGGAACACCCTGTTTTTCGGTGTTCAGATAGATTACATCATCAAAAAGTGGAGTATTTGTAGAGTTGAGGAAACGTACGAATTCCTTGACACCTTCGTCCGAGTGGAATACTTCGCTCTTGTAACTTCCATCTTCTTCAATCTCGCGCTTGTCTGTAAGGGTGATTGTAATACCTTTGTTCAGGTATGCCAATTCTCTAAGACGTGCCTGAAGTATGTTATACTTATATTCGGTTACGGTGAATATTGATGCGTCCGGCCAGAAGGTCTGTTTTGTTCCTCTCAAATCTGTAGTACCAATTTCCTTTACAGGATAAAGAGGTTTACCGCATTCATATTCCTGCTGATAAACCTTACCGTTGCGGAACACGTTTGTAGTCATGTGAGTTGAAAGTGCATTCACACACGATACACCCACACCGTGTAAACCACCGGAAACCTTATATGAACCTTTGTCGAATTTACCTCCGGCGTGTAACACTGTCATAACGACTTCCAAAGCCGATTTCTTTTCTTTCTCATGGAAATCAACAGGGATACCACGTCCGTTGTCCTGTACGGTGATTGAATTATCTTCGTTTATAGTTACTTCTATGTGTGTACAAAATCCGGCAAGTGCTTCGTCGATAGAGTTGTCTACAACTTCGTATACGAGATGATGCAAACCTTTTTCGCTGATGTCGCCGATATACATAGCGGGACGTTTACGTACGGCTTCAAGTCCTTCAAGTACCTGAATACTGCTTGCCGAGTAGTTGCTTCCGCTGTTTTGTGTCAGTTCTTCACTCATGTTTTTAAATAGTTTATTTAATCGTTCAAAGTTACGAAAAATCTGTGTAATAACCTTTTCCGATAGCCAAAAAAAAGGTGAAAATCAGTATGTTTTTTGATTTTCACCTTTTGTGGAATATATTGCCTATAAACGACAAAAGGCTAGGTAAAAACCTAGCCTTAATATCTTTTTAAGGTACCAAAATTAAGCAATCTTAGCGATGTGTGCAGCCAATTTTGACTTCAAGTTAGCAGCCTTGTTCTTGTGGATAATATTAACTTTAGCCAACTTATCCAACATCTTTTGTACTTTTGGATACAGAGCAACAGCTTCAGCTTTGTCTGTTGTTGCACGAAGCTTTCTTACAGCATTACGCATAGTTTTAGCATAATATCTGTTGTGAAGTCTTCTTTTTTCTTCCTGTCTAATTCTTTTGATAGATGATTTGTGATTTGCCATCTCGACTAATCTTTAATATTGTTCGTTATACTGTTTATTTGTAGCCCGTGGGGGAATCGAACCCCCCTTTCAAGAATGAAAATCTTGCGTCCTAACCGATAGACGAACGGGCCATCCTATATCGGATTTTCCGATGTTGTCGAGGTTATTATTTCTCGATTGCGGATGCAAAGGTATGAAGTTTTTTCAAAATACCAAAACTTCTTTGCTATTTTTTTTCTAAAGAGGTAAGAAAAAGTTTTTTATCACTGTTTAATACAACTTATTTCCCTTTCCAAATGAATTTAAGCACATTAATAGAGTTTTTGAACTATCCGTTTTTAACTGCCTTTTGTACGAATTCGGCAAATTCCAAAGCTGATTTTTTTCTGTAACTTCCCTTTGGCCAAAACAGATAAGCTTGTGATGTCAATACTTCGGCCGAGAGAATAGGAATTGCTTTTAAGTCCGGTTCGTCTTTTATTGCAGCTCTGGTCAATATTGTTCCCCAGTTTCCTTTCCTTATCAGGCAAATAATAGTTTGCACATCATTTATCTCCATTACGATATTGAGTTTTAAGTTGTTCCTACAGCATACCTCATCTGTTTTCATTCGTGTGGCAAACCCTATTGCCGGCAGAATCATATTGGTTTCCTGCAACTTTTTCAGAGATATAGATGAAATATGTGCCAACGGATGTGATTCGTGTACAATGAAATATAGTCTCGACGAGAACAGTTTTATCTTTTCGTATTCATCATCAATTTCTTCCGGTTCGAATGACAGTACGCAATCTACGAGTTTATTTTCGAGAAGTTTTATTTGCTCTTTCGATGTACCGAAATTTATTATGGCTTTTATTCCCGGATAAGCTTTTTTGAATTCGGTAATAGAACATCTGAGAAGATGGCTTAGACTGTAAGTGACACCGATATTGAGTGTCCCAGTCATTACCCCATTCAGGTCTTTAATAATCTGTTTTCCGTTTTCAGCCTCAAGTATTGAGTTTCTTGCAAAAGGTAGAAAAGCCATTCCGGCTTCGGTGGGAATAATTCTTTTGCCTATTCTGTCGAAAAGCAATACGTTGAGTTCATCTTCCAGTTGCTTAATCTGTTGCGAAAGAGTGCTTTGTGATATATGAAGAATCCTGGACGCTTCGGAAAAGTTTTTCAGTTCACAAGCCTTCTCGAAATACTTTAGTTGTCTTAGCTCCATATTTATTATATCGTTTTTATCAATAATAGTTATCGGAAAATTGAATTTCACAAATATAGTAAAATAATTTTTTCATATTTATATTTGTTACAAATTTTAAATGCATATGAAGAAAATATTGACAATGATGTTTATTAGTGTCTGTGGATTTGTATCTGCACAGACTGGATTGAGTGTGGTTAATGATGGTTTACGTTTTTGTGAAAGTACATTACCTTATAATAATGGTATCCTTATAGCAAACTTCGGAACAGAAGAACTGAATCCGCTGAATAACGAAGGCAAAGGATATATAATGTATTATAAGGATGGAAGAACTGAGACTTTCATTCCGGCCGATGGAAATTTGTCTGCTCCTAAAGGCATGCTTGCTCAGGGAAACAGACTGTTTGTGTGTGATGTAAATAAAATTGTGGTTTATAACACAAAGAAAAAATCTTCAAAACCGGTAATAATAAGATTGCCTGAAGGTCATTTGTTTGTAAACGACCTTGCCACAGATGGTGAGTACCTGTATGCTTCTGTTACAAATTCTGACCGGATTTTCAGAATCGATATAAACGGGAATAAAGGATATACCACAAAAGAATGGCTGGAAGTGCCTGGACCGAATGGTTTGCTTATTGATAAGGGTTGTATGTATATAGCTTCTTATCCTGCCGATGGAAAGACGACAGGGAAAAATGTTATATATAAGGTAACTGATATGACAAATCCTAAGCTGGAAAAGTTTCTCGATGTTCCCGGACAGTATGACGGTATTGCCAAATCTACAGATGGAAATCACATTTATATTACTAATTGGGCACCGGCTTCTGTAAGCAAGGTAAGCCTTTCCGACCGTTCTGTTACTCCTATAAGTATCAGCCTTGAAAGTCCGTTGATAGGTCCTGCTGATATATCAGTAAAAAAAGGGAATATCTATATACCTGATTTGCCAAACAGCAGGGTTGTAGTTGTTAAGGAGTAATAGTTATGAGAGCGACTGTTTTATATTATAGCCATACGGGAAGAACGGCTGCATATGCCAGAGAGATAGCCATGTATTTGTGGTCGAAGGGGCTTGATGTCAGTCTTTCCTCAATTTCTGATTTCGACGAGCAGAAATTATTGGACTCTGACATTATATTATCCGGATGTTGGACATGCGGATGGTTTGTAATAGGTCAGCATCCACACCGTAAATGGGTAGATTTCAGTAGGTCTGTTGCAGATTTCATTGACGAACGCAAGGTTATGTTTTTCACTACTTACAAGATAAGGACAGGAAGCATGCTCCGAAGGATGCGAAAGGCTATGAATATTCCAGGAAAATTAGAAAACCGTTTCTTGAAATCCAAGACAGCGCATTTGACAGATGATGATAAAACTAAACTAGATTTTTTTATGCAAAGTAACATGTTAACTAAATAATTTAAGGAGGTATTTATGGAAACAAAAAAACTTACAACAGCCCAGGGGGCACCGGTAGCCGACAATCAGAACGTAGCAACAGCCGGAAAAAGAGGGCCTATGCTTTTGCAAGACGTGTGGTTTCTTGAGAAACTTGCTCATTTTGACAGAGAGGTAATTCCTGAAAGACGTATGCACGCGAAAGGTTCCGGCGCTTTCGGAAAATTTACCGTAACCAATGATATTACCAAGTATACAAAGGCTGCCATTTTTTCGGAAGTGGGGAAGGAAACAGAACTTTTTGTCCGTTTCTCTACAGTGGCAGGCGAACGCGGGGCTGCCGATGCTGAACGCGACATCAGAGGTTTCGCCATAAAGTTCTATACAGAGGAAGGTAACTGGGATCTTGTGGGAAACAATACTCCGGTATTTTTCTTGCGCGACCCGCTTAAATTCCCGGATTTGAATCATGCCGTAAAACGAGATCCTCGCACAAACATGCGCAGTCCTAAGAACAACTGGGATTTCTGGACACTGCTTCCCGAAGCACTACATCAGGTAACAATCACTATGAGCGACAGGGGTATTCCGTATTCATACAGACACATGCATGGATATGGAAGCCACACATTCTCGTTCATCAATGCCGAAGGTGTACGCACATGGGTGAAATTCCATCTTCACACCATGCAGGGAATCAAGAATCTTACAGACCATGAGGCAGAGGCCATCATAGCGAAAGACCGCGAAAGTCATCAGCGCGATTTGTACGAAAGTATTGAGAAAGGTGATTTCCCTAAATGGAAAATGTTCGTACAGCTTATGACAGAGGAGCAGGCGAGAAACTGTCCTTACAATCCGTTCGACTTGACCAAGGTATGGTCGCAGAAAGAATATCCGCTGATAGAGGTGGGTATTATGGAACTTAACCGTAACCCTGAGAATTATTTTGCCGATGTGGAACAGGCTGCATTCAATCCTGCAAATGTAGTTCCGGGCATAAGCTTCTCGCCGGACCGTATGCTTCAGGGACGTCTGTTTTCATATGGCGATACTCAGCGCTACCGTCTTGGTGTAAATCATCATCAGATACCGGTGAACCGCAGCCGTTGTCCGTTCCTGAATATGTATCACCGTGACGGGCAGATGCGTGTTGACGGTAATCACGGTTCTACTATCGGTTATGAACCAAACAGTTTCGGCGAGTGGATGAACCAGACAGAATATAAAGAGCCGCCTTTGGAACTTGACGGTGCGGCATATCAGTGGGATTATCGTGAGGATGATACAGACTATTATTCACAGCCACGAGCTCTCTTCCGCCTGATGACACCGGAACAGCAGCAGGTGTTGTTTGAAAACACAGCCAGAGCAATGGGCGACATACCAGTTGAAATCAAACGCAGACACGTAGATAACTGTATGAAAGCTGATGAGGCTTACGGTCGCGGGGTAGCCAAGGCTCTTGGGCTGGAAATTGATTAATACTGCAATTAATGTATAAAATAAAGTCTTCACGTCATGAATGTTGATTTATGATGTGAAGACTTTTATTGTCTAGTCTTATTTTTCTATTTGTCAAAGTAACTAGAAATAAAAAAATAAAACGTGACCGCGTTTTAATTAGAATGAGCTGTCGTTTTAGATAAAACGCCGCCATGTTTTTTTAAGGGTTCAACTGTTTAAATAACTTTGTAGCAAGTTTCTGAAATTCGTATTTTATTAATAACTTTGTATTGATATGTTACAGAGATATAAAGGAATAGTATTATGTTCATTCAAGTATAATGACACAAAAAATATCACCCATGTCTTCACGCGTGAGAATGGGCGAATGTCTTTTCTTGTGTCTGCTACGCGTTCCAAGAAACAAGGTGCTACAAGTCTATTGTTTCAACCCTTGGCAATGGTTGAGCTTGAGGCAGATATTCGTCCCCGTTCCTCATTGCATCCGGTAAAAGAAGCACGTCTTTGGCATGTACTGAGTTCTTTACCCTATAATCCATATAAGTCAGGAATAGCAATGTTTCTTTCAGAATTCCTTTTCCGTGCACTGAAAGAAGAGGGGAGGGATGAGGCTTTATTTTCGTATTTGTCCGGTTCGATAATGTGGCTTGATGCATGTGAAAAAAGTTTTTCTAATTTTCATCTGGTCTTTCTAATACGTCTTTCAAGGTTCCTCGGACTTTATCCCAATACCGAAGATTACATTGAAGGAGCCTATTTTGACTTGATGAATGCATGTTTCACTATGGAGAAACCTTTTCATGGTATGTTTCTTCATCCTGAGGAATCGGCACGTATAGTCAATCTGATGCGTATGAAATACGATAATATGCATCTGTTTGCCATGAACCGTATGGAGAGAAACAGATGTTTGGATATTATAAACGAATATTACCGTCTGCATCTTCCGGATTTTCCGGAACTGAAGTCTTTGCCGGTTTTACAGGAACTGTTTATATAAGAAATACCCGTTAGCAGAATTAAATTATTGCATGTTTAACTTTGCCAACGGGTATTAGTTTGTTATGGATAATTACCAAAAATCTGTCTGTTTCCATTTACAGACAGCAATTGGTAGTAGGGATTATTTATAGCTTATCCATTTTATCATCTCTTTCAGTGACGGTTTCTTGCCGTACATAAGGATTCCGACTCTGTAAATCTTACCTGCCAACCAAATAAGTGTGAATGCCGAAGCATAGAGAATAACAAGCGATAGGGCTGTTTGCCATCCAGGAGCATCCAGTGAAACTCGCACCATAGAAACTACAGGCGAAGTGAATGGTATCATTGAACACCATACAGCCAGCGGACCGTCAGCGTTCTCGGCACTGTAGATTGCTGCATAAAGTGCAAACACCAAAAGGAAGATTATAGGAGTCATGAACTGCTGTGAGTCTTCAGCCTCATTGATTGATGCGCCTATTGCTGCAAATATTGAGGCGTAAACCAGATACCCGCCTATAAAGTTCAGAACGAAGATACCACCCAGTGCAGGCAGATTAAGGTTGTTGATAGACGCCAGTATAGCATTTGCTTCCGAAGGTTCGGGCATAGGTGTAGATGTAGCAGACATCATAACGTCCGGATTTGATATGGCTGATACTCCGAACATTAATCCTGCAACAGTCAGTATAACTGCAAGCATCACTCCCCATATGGCAAGTTGAAGTATTCCCACAAGACCTATTCCGATGATTTTTCCTATCATTAGCTGGAACGGACGTACTGACGAAATCATAAGTTCAACAATGCGGTTTGTCTTTTCTTCCATAACACTTTGCATTACCATACCGCCATATGACATAACGAACATGTAGATGAGAAATGTCAGTATCATACCAGCAGCTACTGCTACTCCTGCATTCGATTCGCTCTCGCTACCGTCATCGCTCCACTTGATTGTACGGATACTGTATGTCTGATCGAAATCGTTCATAATTCTCTGTAGCTGAGGAATGTTGTAGCTTATCAGTTTGTCGTGACGGATCTGCTCGTTGATGGCATTATTTACAATGCGCGACAGTCCCTGCGGAATTTCCTTTCTAGAATAGATGGCTGCCGCCTCCGGATTTTCTATCAGGTCTGCCGTGATTTCTATCACTGCACTGTAGACAGTAGTATCAGTACGGAATTCGTCTTTCATTTCCTCTTCCGGGAAGAAGAGATACGATTCGTCATTTGCCATCATAGGGAAGTATTTTCCTGTATGGTCTATCACTGCTATGTTTTTCTGCTCGTCGCTCTTTACCATCGAAAGCATCAGCGGTACGAATATCAGTGCTGCAAAGATGAACGGCATCAGAACAGTCAGTATGATAAATGATTTCTTACTCACGCGGTTCATGAACTCGCGGTGAATTATAATGAATGTCTTGTTCATAATTATAAGCAATAGAGGGGTTGATGTTATGGCTTGCTGTTTTCCACAGTTCTGATGAAAATCTCGTTCATCGAAGGCAGACATTCTGTAAATGATATTACTTCGTTTCCTGCTGCTATGGATGTAAGCAATTGTGAATTGCTGATGTCGCTGTTTTTCTTGATGGTGTATATGTTTTCTCCACCTTTTTCTTCGGATGATAAAATCTCGAACATACTGTTGTCAGACAGTTTATCTCCTATGTGTAGTCCAAGTCTGTAAGTATTGGTCTTGAACTGTGAGCGGACCTCATTCACTTCTCCTTGTAGTACCACCTGTGAGTGATTAATCAGTGCTATATTGTCGCATATTTCTTCTACTGACGACATGTTGTGGGTGGAGAATATAATGGTATGTCCTTGATTCTTCAGTTCCAGTATCTCTCTCTTCAGAAGTTCTGCATTCACAGGGTCGAAACCGGAAAAAGGTTCGTCGAATATCAGTAGCTGAGGTTTGTGGAGTACTGTAATTACGAATTGCACTTTTTGTTGCATACCTTTTGACAGTTCTTCCAGTTTCTTGTCCCACCATTGTGTGATTTCGAATTTGTCGAACCATTCTTTCAGGCGTTTCGTTGCTTCGCGCTTGTCCAGACCTTTGAGTTGGGCAAGATAAATAGCCTGTTCGCCAACCTTCATTTTCTTGTATAGTCCTCTTTCTTCTGGCAGATAGCCGATGTTGTATATGTCGTCAGCTTGCGACATATGTCCATTGAAGTAAACTTCTCCCGAGTCGGGGGCTGTAATTCGGTTGATGATTCTGATAAGTGTGGTTTTCCCGGCTCCATTAGGTCCCAGCAGTCCGAAAACTTGTCCTTTAGGTACATTTATGCTGACGCCGTTAAGTGCTGTATGGTTGGCATAACTTTTCACTATGTTATGTGCCTCCAAGAAGTATTCGCTCATAAATGTTTGATTTTAAGTTGTAAAAAAAACGGTATATAAATTATGAATTAATTGGAATCAGTCTCATAATATATATACCGTAGTTTTTTTGTATTGTTCTTATTTCTTTCTTTATATAATATTAGCCCAGAAGTTCTTTAACCTTTGCTGATATGGCTCTACCTTCTGCCAGGCCTGCAAGTTCTTTAGATGCAACTCCCATTACCTTGCCCATATCTTTACCGTCTTTTGCTCCGGTACGTTCGATTATTTCCTTCAATTTGGCTTCCAGTTCTTCTGCAGAAAGCTGTTTAGGAAGATAAGCTTCGATAACTCTTACTTGTGCCATTTCATTTTCTGCAAGGTCTGCACGTCCCTGGCTTTCGTATACAGCAGCAGAGTCTTTTCCTTGTTTAACAAGTTTCTGCATTATCTTCAGTGCAGCATCGTCTGTCAGTGTATCATTTGCTCCCGGAGCTGTTTTTGCTTCAAGGAAGAATTTTTTTACGTTACGCAAAGTTTCAAGTTTCACTTTGTCCTTAGCCTTCATGGCTTCTTTAATATCGTTGCTGATTAGTTCAAATAAATCCATATCTTTAAGTTTTTAAGTTTATAAATTCGTATGTTAATTTACCGTTACACTTAATGAATGTACGTCAATATTTTTATCAGAAGAAGCTTATTACAGAACTTTCGTTGCCGTTGTTATTTACAGCTTGTGTAGGAGTTTCCTGCATTGCAGCTTTCGACTGGATACTTTCAAGTTCGCTTTTTGTTCTCTTATAAGCTGGTATTGTTTCTACCATGCTTATAATATCTTCGTTATCCAGGTCCTCCTGGCTGAATACATATAAATGATGTCTTCTCTTTCTGTTTGTTCTTACAATGTTCGCTCCGTAGTAATTGCTTCGGCGGTCTTCTTTTTTCTGTCTTATTTCTTCCTGTTCTGCCAGACGTTCCTCTTCTTCTTTGGTATGTTTCTGCATTACATTGTCCATTCCCGGAACATCCGATATGCCAAAACCGGTGGCAAGGATAGTAAACTTGATTTTCGATTCAAGCGAGCTGTCTTCGTAAAGACCCCATTTGGTTTCGAAGTCTTTTCCGAATTTGCTCATGAAGTCGTGGATTTCATCCATCTCATTCATCATGAGTTCGCTTGTAGGGCTATATGTGATGACGAACAGTACTTTTTTCGAGTTGAAAATATCATTGTTGTTCAGTAAAGGTGAGTTAAGGGCATCATTGATGGCTTTTGTCACTCTTCCTTCACCTTCGCCATAGCCTGTACTCATGATAGCTACTCCACCATCTTTAAGTACGGTTTTCACGTCGTTGAAGTCAAGATTAATCTTACCTCTTAAAGTAATAATTTCTGCTATACTTTTGGCAGCTACAGACAGTGTATCGTCAGCTCTTCCGAAAGCGTTCATAACACTGATGTCCGAGTATACATCACGAAGTCTTTCATTGTTGATTACAAGAAGAGCATCTACATGTTTACTCATTTCTTCTACACCATCAAGTGCCTGGTCTATTTTTTTGTTTCCTTCGAAAAGGAATGGAATGGTAACGATACCTACGGTAAGTATGTCCATATCCTTTGCAGCTTTTGCAATGATTGGTGCAGCACCAGTTCCAGTTCCACCACCCATACCTGCAGTGATGAAAGCCATACGGCATCCGTCATTGAGCATATCTATTACCTGCTCTATACTCTCTTCGGCTGCGGCTCTGGCTCTTTCCGGACGGTTACCAGCCCCCAAACCTTCGCTACCAAGTTGTAACTTTATAGGAACAGGAGATTCGTCCAATGCCTGATTGTCAGTATTACATACTACGAAGTTTACGTCGTGTATACCTTCTCTGTACATGTGGTTTACAGCGTTTCCTCCACCACCACCTACTCCTATGACTTTTATTATATGTTGTACGTCTTTCGGAAAATCGAAAGGCATTGTTGTTTCATCTGACATGTCTTTGAGTGTTTAATTTAAATTCTTATTTTATTCCGTCGAAAAACTCTTCCGAAGCCTTGCTCATCCCTTGTTTTATTCTGTCGAAGATACTTCTTTTCTTGTTCTTTTGTGTCTTGACAATTTTCTCTTCCAGATCTTCAATAACCATGTTGCATTCAGGAATATTATATTTTCTAGCAACATCAAGTTTTTCTTTGGCAGTCTTATATTTCTCTTTGTCTATCAGTTCTATGGCTTCTTCCAGAAGCTTGTCGCATTCGTCTTTTCTTTGTTTCTCCTTTTGCTTCTCGGCTTGAAGTTGTGCTTCCTTAATGGCTTTTACTCTTTCTGCTTCTTCTAGAAGTCTTTTGGCCTCTTTTTCCAAAGAGTCTATTTCGCGTGCCTTTGATTCTACGTTCATCTGTTTTGCTTTTGCCAAAACTTCCAGGGCTTTAGTATAGCTTCTACTCAATATCAGCTGTGATGCCTCTATTACCAACTGATGACATTCTTTTGTATAGTCTACTACTTCTGTAACTACAGTTTCTTCCTCTACTTCAATGTTGGTAGAGTCATTTGCCGTTTCTTCTTCTTTAATTGTATTGTCTTCAGTCGTTTGGACTTTTTGATCATCGTTGAAGTCTAATTGATGTCCTCTTTTAGGGTCTATCCTGCAACAGTTTTCTTCGCCTGATAATAGAATCCCGACAAGCGTATTCGATTTGCCGTTTTTAGGAATACTAATTTTTCCTGTCAGGTTTATCTCGCCGGTATGTGCAATTCTTACTTTCTCAATCTTTGTAATGTTGGTTATGGCTTTGTCTATATTAGGCATATTTGAAACTCCACCGGTTACTACTATGCCAGCCATAAGTCCATCGCTGTAATTGGAGAGTTTTATCTGATTGAATACATTAGTAATTATTTCATTAACTCGCGCTTCAACAATGTCTTCCAGAGTCCTTGACATTATTGAGCATTTACCGTCTATGGCGCATTCCGTATCTTGAATTTCCTCACCTTCTTTATATTCGGTATATGCAGATGCGTATCTCAGTTTTATAAGTTCCGCATCATCTTCCTCTATTTGCTTGCTGCATATGTCTTTGGTAATATTATTGCCTCCTAGAGGAATTACGCATAAATGTCGGAGTATATTGTTTTTGTATATTGCAACAGTTGTTGTGTCGGCACCTAAGTCAATAAGTGCGCATCCAGATCTTTTTTCATTTGTTGTGAGTACAGTATCGGCTGTAGCCATTGGAGAAATAGTAAACCCAGCTATCTCATATCCTGTATGCGAAAGGCACTGTCTGATATTCTGTTTTACAGAAGGGCGTGCAATGATATTAAGATAACTACCTTCTATGCTGCTTGCTGTTGTTCCTACAGGTTCTGTCAGCAGATTATTACCTATTTTGTATTCTTGAGGTTCAACTGCCAGAATTTCATAATCCAAGAGTGGAGTTTCCATATTGGCCTCCATCATGCTGTCAATGATAGCTTGCGATATTCTTGTATCATCACCTAACTGTCTGGATTCTGTATTCTTGATACTTCTAAGTGATAATCCTCCTACACCAATATATACTTTTTTGATTCCGGCTTGAAGTTTCGTTTCAAGTTCTTTGATGATAGAAGTCAGTTTTTGTGTAGTTTTATCTAAGTTATAGATTACTCCTTTCTTTATACAGTCGTCTGACTTCTCCGACGAATATGCCAGTAGGGTTATACTTCCGTCAGCATTTTTTTTTCCGGCTATACCTGATATCTCAGTCGAGCCTAGTTCTATTGCTACTATGAAATCTGTTGCTGCCATATATTGTTACTCCTTTTTTGTGCAAATTATCTGGTTGTTGAATTCAACGCTAATACGTTCATATTTGTTCCATCCCACTTTATTTAACCCTTCTGTGTAGAAAGCTTTCAGCTTTTTAAACTTGGTTTCGTACATTTCAGGCTTTCCTATGAAGAGGATATGATTACCAACTCTAGGAACAAGCTCTATCTCTTGTTTTGTTGTTACGTTTATCTGTTCAATCTGTGCATTCCAAAACTCATCTGATTGAAGAAAGCAGGCAAGCTTATATAACTTTTCCTGGGCAAATTTTCTGTCTATATATCCTGTGGCTATAGCAACATGTACGGGCTTTCCATTAGCTTTCATTGTTTTACCTTCGTTGTCAATGTAATAATTGTCGCCATTGCTGCTCATAACTCTCATAAGAGGGATTCTTTGGTGGAGGTCTATTTTGACTTTTCCACTTGCAGTTATATAACATTCGGCATCTTTTACAAATGGACTTTTTTCAATTAATACTTCCATTTTTTGTGTGTTGATGTCTTTCTGTTTCACTTCTACAGGGAATAGTTTACCACGTTTTAGCGTATTTTCAATGTCACGAAGCGTTATGAATCCGTAGTCAACATCGTCCTTTATTTCCAATTCCATACCCTTGCAAATCCGTTCTGACGGTTTTGCATTGAATAAAGTGACTGCCAAAACGAGATAAGCAGAAGTGGCAATCAATGCTAAGAGTATGAGAATTCGTTTTATCATTTATTCTTAAGTATATTATATATTTGTGGAACCATATTGTCTATATCACCGGCACCAAGTGTAATAAGAACTTCTATCTTTCTTTTAGCTATAATTTCTGTCAGTTCTTCTTTTTTACAAATAATTGCCGATTCTTTGTTTTCCAGACATTCAAATATCAGTTGGCTGGTAACACCACGGATTGGAAGTTCTCTAGCTGGATATATATCAAGCAGGATTACTTCGTCTGCCAGTGAAAGGCTTGCTGCAAATTCCTTATAAAAGTCTCTTGTCCTGGTATATAGGTGTGGTTGGAATACAACTGTAACCTTTTTCTCTGGATAAAGAGCCTTTATCGAGGATATACTTTGCTTTATTTCTTCCGGATGGTGTGCATAGTCGCTCAAAAACACCAGCTTCTCTTCTTTTATCTTGAAGTCGAAGCGTCTGTCAACTCCGCCAAATGTAGGCATAGCCTTTTTTATCTCTTCGTCAGTAACTCCTGCTATTTGTGCCAGAGCCATTGCGGCTATACCATTCTCAATATTTACATATACAGGAACTCCCAACTGAATATCATCGATATTTCCTAATGGAGATATATAATCAAATATTATTTCTCCATTACCTATTCTGATATTTTCAGCTTTGAAATCTCCTTCACCTATGCCGTATGTGAATATCTTGACTCCTTCTTTTACGCGTGGAGAAAGCTCTATACCATTCTTTACTATCAGATAACCGTCTGAGGTTATCAATGAAGTGTACTTATTGAAACTTTCCAAATAGGCTTCGCGAGTACCATAAATATCAAGATGGTCAGAGTCTACAGCTGTTATAACAGTAGCATACGGACTTAACCAGTGGAATGACCTGTCGAATTCATCAGCCTCTATTACAACGTATTCACTGGTGTCGGAAAGCAGGAGGTTGGTCTTATAGTTTTTTGATATACCTCCGAGGAAAGCATTACATCCTACGTGTGACTGGTGTAGCAGATGTGCGGTCATGGTTGACGTAGTAGTCTTTCCATGTGTACCTGCTACGCACAGCCCTTTTTCAGTATGTGTAATCATTCCCAATACTTGTGCGCGTTTCAATATTTCAAAGCCGTTTTCTCTGAAAAATACCAATTCCTTATGTTCTTGAGGAATAGCCGGTGTAAAGATTACCAGTGTAGAATCTTTACTTTTACATTCTTCAGGTATAAGCTCAACATTTTCTTCGTAGTGTATATCAGCACCTTCTTCAATCAATTTTTCAGTAAGGTTGCTAGGGGTACGATCGTATCCTCCCACTTTTTTGCCTTTCGACAAAAAGTAACGTACCAGTGCGCTCATTCCAATACCACCCGCACCTATGAAATAAACCGATTTTATAGAATTAATGTTCATTTTCGTTCTTATATTTTTCTGCCAGTTTGCATACTTCTGCCGCAATGGTAGCTGCAGAGTTGTGGAATGCAAGTTTCTTTATATTAGTACTTAGTGACTTCAGTTTTTCCTTATTGCCTACTAACGAGATAGCCGTATTTATAAGCTTGCCATCAGCTTCGGAGTCTTTTATATATACAGCTGCATCCTTATTGACAAGTGCCATAGCATTCTTTGTCTGGTGATCTTCAGCTACATTTGGTGAAGGAACCAAAATGACCGGTTTACCTAAAAGGCAGAATTCAGATATAGAGCCTGCCCCTGCTCGGCTTACTACTAGGTCTGCCGCTGTATATGCTGCATTCATGTCAGATATGAAATCTGTAGTATGTATCATCTTTGGACTGCCAGCTTCTGTATAACATTTCTTTGCTTCTTCGATATAGAATTTACCGGTTTGCCAGATGAATTGTACTTCCGACTGCTTTATTTCGTTCATGGCATGCATTACACAGTTATTTAGTGTCCTGGCTCCAAGACTTCCTCCAATTATCAGTATTGTTTTTTTGGTAGGGTCTAGTCCGAATGATTTTATGGCTTCCTCTTTTGAAAGCTTGTTGTCTAGCAATCCTTGTCTTACCGGATTACCTGTCATTATGATTTTATTCTTGTCGAAGAATCTTTCCATTCCCGGATATGCCACACAAATTTTTTCAGCTTTGGCAGCCAATAATTTGTTTGTAACTCCGGCATATGAATTCTGTTCCTGTATAAGCGTAGGTATTCCCATTGCCCCTGCCATCTTAAGTGTTGGCCCACTGGCGTAGCCACCAACTCCTACAGCAGCATGTGGTTTGAAATTTTTGATAATCTTACGTGCTATCATTTGGCTTTTTATGAGCCTTATTACTACTGCAAAATTCTTAAACAGATTCTTTCTGTCAAATCCAGCTACAGGCAAACCTATTATTTTGTATCCTGCTGCCGGAACTCTTTGCATTTCCATTCTGCCTTCAGCACCAACAAAGAGAATCTCTGCGTCAGGTCTGGATTCTTTTATGGCATTAGCAATGGAAAGAGCAGGAAAAATATGACCTCCAGTACCGCCACCGCTTATTATTATACGTAGATTATCATTCATATCTTTTTATTTGTTTGTTAGCTGAGTACAAATATCAACTATATCTTTTTGTATTATTTTTTCGCAAAGTTATCAATAAACTTCAAATAAAAATATAATAAGAAGAAATTAATATGTTTATATTACTGTAATACAAATTTTTTAATTTGTTTCCTTATTGTTTCTTTCAGATTCTTTTTCAGCCAGTTCAAGTGCTGCATTTTTTAGAATTGCGACTGCAGCATCTTGAAGTTGAGCTTCTTTAATATCTTCTTCCTCTTTTTTTGCCTGTATCTCATAAACATGCCGGCTTATACTTAATATAATGCCTATGTATACTGAATTTATAATGATGGATGTACCTCCTTTACTGATTAGTGGCAGTGGCTGACCTGTAACAGGAATTATTCCTACGGCAACGAGCATATTGAACATGGCCTGTATTGACAGTAGGACTCCAATTCCTATAATTAGTAAGGCATAATAGGATTCGTCGCATCCACGTGCTATTTTTCCTATTCTAAGCAATAGGACTATATATAGTAAAGCGACAAAAGCACCTCCCACCAGTCCTAACTCTTCTATTATTATTGCATATATAAAATCAGAAAAAGCTTGTGATAGAAAATCTCTCTGAACACTGTTGCCAGGTCCTTTGCCAAGTATGTTACTGGTAGCTATTGCAATGTTGGCATGAGCTACTTGTGCATCATTGTCTATATCAAATTTAGCTGCAGGTACCTGAGTCTGATTGAAGTGGCTTTCCAAACGGCTTTTCCAGGTAGTCAGACGATGTAAACCAATAGCATCCCATGCCTTATCCGGGACAAATTTGATAGATCCAATCATCAATATGCCTCCCAAAGCACATATTCCAAACAATTTGCCTAATTGTTTCATTGGAACACGTCCTATGAACATCATAATAAATACAGTAGCGCACAATAAAGCCGCAGTAGACAGATTTTCTGTAACAATCAGCATCACGGTTATACCTGTTGATATAAGTATATACTTGAAGGCTTTTTTGTCTGTTCCGTCTTCTTGTTGGAACTTAGCCAAAGTGATGGCTACAGAAATAATCAGGGCCATTTTTGCCACTTCTGATGGCTGGAACTGGAAGAAACCTAAATCTATCCATCTTCTAGCTCCATTTGTCATCGCTCCTTTTATCAATACGGCCAATAGGAGTCCCCATGATATAGGTAGAAGCATATTCAGTTTTTTAAACCATCTGCATGGCATAAGGTGTGTGAAAAATACAATGATGGTACCTGCCATTATGAGTGTCATGTGAGATGTTATAGGCCTCCAATGATCACCTGATTTGAATGTAAGTGTACTTGATGCACTAAACACCTCTATGATTGATATAAGGCAGAATAACATGAAAATTATCCATATTATTCTGTCGCCTTTAAAAAGTTTCTTTAGCAAATCCATCTTTATACCAGATTATAGTTTTTTTACACACTTCTTGAATTGTTCACCTCTGTCTTCGTAACTTTTGAATAAGTCAAAACTTGCACAACAAGGACTCAACAATACAGTTTCACCATCCTTAGCCATCTTGTATGCTTCGTTTACGGCATCCTCCATACTCTGCACATCAGCAATAGGAAGTCCGAAACCGCCGAAGAAATCGTGCAGTTTTTCATTGTGGAGCCCCATAAATATAAGTCCGCTACATTTTTCTTTTACGAGGTCGGCTATTTCGTTGTAATCATTACCTTTATCTTTGCCACCAAGTATCAGTACTGTTTTTGTAGTCATACTCTGTAGGGCATACCAGCATGAGTTTACGTTTGTAGCTTTAGAATCGTTTATATATTCTACTCCTTTAATTCTCGCAACCTTCTCCAGTCTGTGTTCTACACCTTTAAAGTCGTTGAGTGCTTCTCTTATGCATTCTTTTTTTATTCCTGCAATATTAGCGGACAAACCGGCCGCCATTGAGTTGAACAGATTGTGTTTACCCGTTAGTGCCAACTCTTCCTGTTCCATGTTGAATGCAATAGGCTCTGTAAAACATATTCGTTTTTCGTGAACGTATGCCACAGTACCTTCTTCTTTTGTTTCAGCAAATGGATAATAGTGTCCGTGTATTCCGTATTTATGCAGTTCTCGTTGTATGATAGGATCATCATTCCAGAATATGAAAGCATCATTTTCTGTCTGGTTCTGTATGATTCTGAATTTAGCGTCTACATAATTCTGCATCTTGTATTCATATCTGTCAAGATGGTCTGGAGTGATGTTCATCAAGACAGCTATATTTGCATGAAAATCATACATGTTATCAAGCTGGAAACTGCTCAACTCTATTACGTAGTAATCGTAGTTACATTCTGCTACCTGATATGCCAGGCTTTGACCGATGTTTCCGGCAAGTCCAACATTCATACCTGCTTTTTTGAATATGTGGTAAATGAGTGAAGTAGTAGTAGTCTTACCATTGCTTCCTGTAATACATATCATTTTAGCATTTGTATATCTTCCTGCAAATTCTATTTCAGAAATGATAGGAATGTTCTTTTCCCTGATCTTTATGATCATTGGCGCATCATTGGGTATTCCGGGGCTTTTAATAACCTCGTCAGCATTAAGTATAAGCTCTTCAGTATGCTTGCCTTCCTCCCATTCTATACCTTTGCTGTCAAGCATGTACTTATACTTGTCCTTAATTAATGACATATCCGATACGAATGTGTCAAATCCTTGTTTCTTTGCCAGTACGGCAGCTCCCGCTCCGCTTTCTCCGGCTCCTAAAATGACAATTCTTTTTGCCATGGTAAACTAGTTTTATCTTATCTTTAATGTTATTATTGTTATTGCTGCCAGAACTATAGTTACTATCCAGAATCTTACTGTTATTTTTGATTCGTGGAAAACGTTGCTAGGTCCTGTAAATATATAAGAGCAGTTAGGGTCAAGTTGTGCCATTGTGGTCCTGAAGTGATCGTGTATAGGCGTACGTTTGAAAATTCTTTGTTTTACACCTTTCTTTTTTCCTCTTTGGAAATATTTCACCTGGAGTATTACAGACAGGTTTTCTACCAGGAATACTCCGCACAGTATAGGTATGAGCAGTTCTTTGTGTATAATAATTGCAAATACAGCAATTATACCGCCAATAGTCAGACTTCCTGTGTCTCCCATGAAGACCTGTGCAGGAAATGCATTATACCATAGGAATCCTATAAGCGCACCAATGAATGCACATATAAATATAACCAGTTCTTCGCTGCCAGGAATATACATTATATTCAGATATGATGCATATTCAATATGGCTGGATACATAAGCCAATATACCTAGCGTTACCCCTATAATGGCAGAGTTTCCGGCTGCCATACCATCCATACCGTCGTTTAGATTTGCACCGTTTGATACAGCTGTTACGACAAAAATAGTTATTATAACGAAAACTACCCATCCAGCTGTTTGTGAGTGCTCGCCCAGGAAGCCTACAAAGTCAGCATAGTCCAGATTATTGTTCTTGAAAAATGGTATAGTTGTTTTTGTAGACTTCTCGTCTTGTGCCTTATGAATTACATCTACTACTTCTCCGTTTTTCTGGATTTCCACATTCTCGCGTATTACAACATCCGGGCTTAAATACAGGGTAAGTCCTACAATAAATCCTAATCCTACTTGACCAATGATTTTGAATTTACCATGCAGCCCTTCTTTATCCTTTTTAAAAACCTTTATGTAATCATCCAAAAAGCCCAAAGTACCAAGCCATATAGTTGTAATAAGCATCAATATCATATATATATTATGCAATTTCCCTATCAGCAGACATGGAATAAGTATTGCTACTATGATTATGATACCTCCCATAGTCGGTACACCTTTTTTGTTTACATTGAATGGATCTATCGATACATCTCGCTGTGTTTCTGTTATTTGTTCTTTTTTTAGCTTATTGATAAAATATTCTCCAAAAATGGACGAAATAAGTAATGACAATATAACAGCTATCAGTGCTCTGAAAGATACGTACCCAAACATTCTGGCTCCCGGGAAGTCAAACTGCTCTAAATAATTGAAAAGATAGTATAACATTTTATTTTTACTTATTCGTTGCTGAAAATTTCTTTTACTATTTCTTTGTCATCGAAGTGATATTTTACTCCTTTTATATCCTGATAATTTTCATGACCTTTACCTGCTATTAATACCACATCGCCTTGTTTTGCCAGCATACATGCTGTGCGTATAGCTTCTTTTCTGTCGGTTATAGCCAGTACCTTTTTCATCTCTTCTTTATTAAGTCCGGCCAACATATCATTAATAATATCTTGAGGCTCTTCGAAACGTGGGTTGTCAGAAGTTATTATAACTTTATCGCTTTGTTTTACCGATTCCTGTGCCATAATAGGTCGTTTACCTTTATCTCTATTTCCTCCTGCACCAACTACGGTAATTACGTTGCCCCTACCTTTCAGTACGTCGTGTATTGCATTCAAAACATTTACTAAAGCATCAGGTGTATGTGCGTAATCTACTATTGCAGTATATCCTTTAGGTGAACGTACCGAATCGAAACGTCCGTTTACCGGGCGTAATGTGCTTAATTGAACTAATATTTCTTCAGGTTTTTTACCTAACAAATTGGCTGCTCCGTAAACCGCAAGTAAATTATATGCATTGAATTTACCAATAAACTGAACATTAACTTCAGTATTGTTTATATCCATAAGCATTCCCTCAAATCCGTCTTCAAGAACCTTACCTTTGAAGTCTGCCATAGTTCTTAACGAATATGTAGCAACTTTGGCTTTTGTGTTTTGCACCATTACCAATCCATTTTTATCATCGGCGTTTGTCAGTGCAAAAGCGGTTTTTGGTAATTCGTCGAAGAAAGTCTTTTTTGCCTTAAGGTAATTCTCTACAGTTTTATGATAGTCCAGATGGTCTCTTGTCAGATTGGTAAATATTCCACCTGCAAATTTTAATCCGCCAATTCTCTTTTGTGCTACAGAGTGAGAACTTACTTCCATGAAAGCATATTTACATCCCTCATCTGCCATTCTTCCCAATAATCTATTTAGTGTTATAGGGTCTGGAGTAGTATGTTCGGTAGGTATTGCCTCGCCATCTATATAATTACATACTGTAGATATCAATCCCACTTTATATCCAAAGCTTCTGAACATGTCATACAGTAATGTAGCAATAGTTGTCTTTCCGTTTGTGCCGGTCACTCCAACCAAATCCAGCTTTTCTGTAGGATTTCCGTAGAAGGTGGTTGCTATTTTACCTACAATATCTTCTGTATTATTTACCACGACGTATGTGACAGCGTTATTTTGTATTTCAGGAAGTTTCTCGCATATAATAGTCGTAGCTCCCAGTTCTATTGCCTTTTCTATATAGTTATGTCCGTCGGACTGTGTGCCTTTTATTGCTATAAATACGTTGTTCTCCTTTATATTTCTGGAGTCTATCTCTATCCCGTTTACTTCTATTTCTTCATTACCGTAAACTTCATATTTTCCGGCAAATCTTAATAACTCTTTTAGAATCATGTCTGTTGAATTTTATGTTCTTTAATGTTTTAAAGTCAATGTTATTGTTTGTCCTTTTCTGGCAGTACTTCCTGGTGTAATACTTTGTGAAACTACTCGTCCCATTCCATTTAGGCGTACATTCAATCCTTTTTCTTCCAATAGGAAAACTGCATCCTTTGCTCCCATTCCTCGAACGTTAGGTACTAACTTTTCGTTGATGTTTAATTCGTTCAGTCGTACGTTATTCGTTTCGCCTGCAGCCTTACACCATTTTATGTCATTCCCAAGTTCATTATAATTAACCCCAAGTTCATCCAGAATGAGTGTGGTCTGCTTCACATTTCCGTTTTTTGTATCAGGAATCATAACGGATGTCGAGTCTTTTGCTTGTGCCAGATCAAAAAACAGATGCTTGGCATAAACTCGTTCTGCAATTTTGCTGAATACACTACCGGCCTGAACACCACCGGACGGACTTGCTTTAGGTGCCTGTATTGCTACATAACAACTATACATGGGGTTGTCTGAAGGAAAGTACCCGCAGAAACTTACCAAATGTTTGGTCCCTCCATTTTTATATCCGGCTTTTCCTTGAGATATCTGCGCAGTTCCTGTTTTTCCTGACACACTAAACAGTTCGCTTCCGGCAGGTTTTGCAAGTCCGTTAGCAACAACACTTTTCAGTATCATCCTTATTTGTTTCAGTGTGTTGTCAGAGCAAATCTGGTCATTTATTGTTTCAACAGGAAAATCCTTTATTACATTGCCATCTCTTGTAATCGCTTTAACAAATCGTGGCTTTACCATTTTTCCATCGTTTGCTATCGCATTGTAGAAGTTCAGGATATAGATAGGAGGTATCTGTGTCTCATAACCTATACTCATCCATGGTAGGGTAGTTTTAGCAAAATATCTTTCTTTTTGTCCTAAAATCTTTGGACTGGCTTCACCTATAAATCCAAGATTTAAAGGAGTATCTATACTCATTCTCTTTATTCCGTCAATAAATTTCTGAGGGTTGTCGCCATAATATTTGTCTATTATCTTTGATACGCCAATGTTTGACGATACTTCGAGTATTTTCGTTACATCTATTACTCCATATCCTCCTTTATACCAATTCCAGTCCCTCATTTTGCTGCCATGCATATTTACAATACCCTGTTCTGTGTCAACTTCATAATCCGGGGTTATGTATCCGTCTTCCATTGCTACCATTATAGACGCAGTCTTGAATGTAGAGCCTGGTTCCATAAGATTGCTTACTGCCAAATTCCTCATTTCATAGTACTTACCGTCTCCGGCACGTGTCATATTTACATTAGCTTTCACATCACCGGTTTTAACTTCCATGACTATGGCAACTCCGGCTTCAGCCTGAAGATTGGTCAATTGGTCTACTAAAGCTTTTTCTGCAATGTCCTGCATGTCTACGTCAATGGTAGTAATGAGGTCACATCCGTCTACCGGTGCCTTGTCTATAATGTTCAGATACGTGTTTCTTACCTTCTGTCGGTGTGTTATTCCCACTTCTCCTTTCAGGTATTTGTCGTATGTCAATTCAAGTCCGTTTTTGGCTCCTAAAGCAGTGTCCGGATATAAATCACCCAAAGTTCTCATAGCGAGTGAACCGAAAGGCTTCTTTCTTTGGTTATATGCCAGTTCGTGAAGTCCGCTACTATATCTGTTGAGTGAGAATAGCGGAAGTTTTTTTACCTCCTTATATTCTATATATGAAATTCTGTTTGGATATAGCAGGTAGTTTCTGCTTCCCAGTTTTCTACCTCTTAAAATTGTCTTTCTGAATTCTGCAGCGCTTTTGTCCGGAAATATTTTATGAAGCCCTTCACATATTTCCTGGAGATGGTTCATCAGCATTGTGTCTTTCTTTACACCGCCAGCCTTGAAGTCCATATATATTCTGAATTCAGGCAGACTGCTGGCCATCAGCTTACCATCTGCAGAAATAATATTACCTCTAGTGGGAAAAACGATGACATTTTCTCTTACGAATCTGTCTGCAACATCTTTCCAATATTGTCTTTCTGCAAACATGATAATACCTGCCTTGACAATTACTGCAATGGCCAGAAGAGCCATTATGAGAACGAAAAAGGTATACCTTAAAGTTATATTTTTATGTCCCGGTATCATCAGTAATCCTCCTTTATCAAATATGGTGGTTTGGCAGAAGTCTCCAGAGGAGTGCCTTTCTCAGAGATATAAGTTTCTATTCTGGACTGTCTGCTTTTTTCTGTCAATTCCGATGAAATTGTCAGAGCATCATATTTTATGTCTGTCAGTTCCTTTTTAAGTTTGTCTATCTCTATCATCTCTCTTTGGCTTGAATATCTGTTGTCTATATAAACTATTGTCAAAATGACTATCAGACATAACAGATTTATCTGCCTTCTGAAAAAATCATGGGCCAGAATGTCACCACCGAGAATACTCTTCCATGTGATGCCGGAATTTTTGTGTTCTTTTTTAGAGTTATCCTTGTTACCCATATGTGTTATAATTATTTCTTTTCAGCTATTCTTAATTTTGCACTTCTTGACCTTGGATTGGTTTCTATTTCATTGTCGCTTGGCACAATTACTTTGTTGTTTATAATTTTGAACGGTGTCTTTACATTTCCGAAAAAGTCTTGTTCTGACTTACCTTCTATATTCCCGGTTTTCATCATGTTTTTCACCATCCTGTCTTCTAGCGAATGGTATGTAATGACTGAAAGTCTACCTCCAGGCTTGAGTATTTCTGAAGCTGAAACCAGCATTTCTTTCAATGCCTCCATTTCCTGATTTACTTCAATCCTGAGGGCTTGGAACACTTTTGCAAGTTCTTTCTTTTCTCTTTCTTTACCATATAAAGGCTTTACTACTTCAAGGAAGTCTCCAATTGTATCAAATTTTTTGACAGCTCTTCTTTTAACAAGGGTAGATGCCAGTTTCCTGCTGTTTTTCAGTTCGCCATACAGATAAAATATGTCTGCCAGTTTTTCTTCATCATAATTGTTCACTATGTCTGCAGCAGTAGTTCCGGCTCTTTTGTTCATTCTCATATCCAGTTTACCGTCGAATCTGAAAGAAAAACCTCTTTCCGAATCGTCGAAATGATGTGATGAAACACCCAAATCGGCCAATATGCCGTCTACTTCCGTAACGCCATAATATTTTAGAAAATTCTTCAGATATCTGAAATTGCTTCTTACAAAAGTGAATCTGTTATCCTTTACGATGTTATTTTCAGCATCCTCATCTTGGTCAAAGCTGTAAAGCTTACAACTTTTGTCCATCCTTTTCAGGATTTCTTTAGAATGTCCGCCTCCACCAAATGTAACGTCTACATAAACTCCTCCTTTTTTCAGATTAAGTCCGTTTATGCTTTCATCCAGCAAGACAGGTATATGGTAAGTCTGTTTCACATCGTCCATAAGTGTTGTTTTTTTATGTTTTATACCTTATTATCCAAATTAGCCGTAAAATTATAAATTTCTTTACAGAAAAACGTCATGAAGAAATGAAAATCTTTCCAAAAGTTATCAACAGGTATAGGGCCTTGATTCTCTTGGTATGGATTGTTTAAAACAAATGTAAAATATTTGTCCTAAAAACCATAATTGCATATTTTTTAGTATATTATTGCGTAATTTTTCCCTTAAAATGTAACTTTTTGCAAAAGATACACTATTTTTGTGCTGAATAACCCGAAAAAACAATAAAGTATATGTCAGACAATTCTGTTTTTCTGATTGATATTGATAAAATTTTAAAGGATAAGGCAGGCAAAAAAGCCCGTCGTGTTCCCCGTTTCCTGGTTTCATATCTTAAGCGTATTGTTCATCAGGATGAAATAAACAGCTTCCTGACAAGTGTTTCTGATAAGACGGGTGTCGACTTTCTTGAGGCGTGTATGGAATATCTGGATATCAAACTGGAAGTAGAGGGGTTAGAGAATCTGCCTTCTTCAGGGTTATGTACGTTCGTTTCCAATCATCCGTTGGGGGGACAGGATGGAATAGCTCTAGGTTATGTTTTAGGCAAGCATTATAACGGGAAAATAAAATATTTGGTCAATGATTTGCTTATGAATCTTCATGGGCTTGCTCCTCTTTGTATTCCTATAAATAAGACAGGTTCACAGTCACGCGATTTCCCTAGAATGGTGGAAGCCGGTTTCCGCTCTGACGAACATATTATAATGTTTCCTGCCGGTTTGTGTTCCAGAAGGAATAATGGGGTTATAAAGGATTTGGAGTGGAAAAAAACTTTTATATCCAAAAGTATTGAAACTCAGCGCGATGTAGTTCCGGTTCATTTTGAAGGAAGAAACTCTGATTTCTTTTATAATCTTGCGAACATATGTAAGTTCCTAGGTGTAAAATTCAATATTGCAATGTTATATCTGGCAGATGAAATGTATAAAAACAGACATAAAACATTTAAGATAACGTTCGGAAAGCCAATTCCTTGGCAGACATTTGACAAGTCACGTTCTCATGCCGGATGGGCAGAATATGTGCGTGATTTAGTCTATAAATTATAGTTCACAAAGAAAATAACAAGATAGAAGATATATGGAAGATATTATTGCCCCGATTGATAAGGAAATATTGAAATCGGAACTGACAGAAGATAAACGATTAAGATTCACCAATAAGAGTAATAACGAGATATATATCGTTACTTGGAAAGACTCTCCTAATGTATTGAAGGAGATTGGTCGTTTGCGCGAGATTGCATTCCGTGAAGCAGGAGGAGGAACAGGCAAATCGTTGGATTTGGACGAATATGATTTGATGGAGAATCCATACAAGCAGCTTGTGGTATGGAATCCCGATGCCGAAGAAATTTTAGGGGGGTATCGTTATCTCTTTGGTGATGAAGTTGAATTCGATGAGCATGGAAAGCCTGTATTGGCAACGGCTCATATGTTTAATTTCTCTGAGAAATTCTTGAAGGAATATATGCCATATACAGTCGAACTGGGGCGCTCGTTTGTTACCTTGGAATATCAGTCTAGTCGTGCCGGTTCAAAAGGGCTTTTTGCACTGGATAATCTTTGGGATGGTTTAGGGGCTCTTACAGTGATAAACCCCAAAATGAAATACTATTTCGGTAAGATGACCATGTATCCAAGCTACAACCGTTATGGACGTGATATGATACTTTATTTCCTTAACAAACATTTCAGCGATCCGGATGCCTTGATTACTCCGGTTCATCCATTGGAGATAGAGACAGACGTGAAACAGCTTGAGAAACTGTTCTGCTGTAATACTTTCAAGGAAGACTATAAAATCCTTAATACAGAGGTTCGCAAGTTGGGATATAATATACCTCCGTTGGTGAATGCTTATATGAGTCTTTCGCCTACAATGCGCATGTTCGGTACAGCAATAAATTATGGCTTTGGCGATGTGGAAGAAACCGGAATCCTTATTGCGGTAGATGAAATTTTGGAAGAGAAGCGTGTACGTCATATAGAATCTTACATAAAGGAGCATCCGGAAGCTTTGAAACTGACTTCTGGGGCAAATCCTGTAGTAAGCTGATAATATATTATGGATTATGATAGAGGGTGGAGATAAGATAAATCTTCACCCTCTATTGTTTTTTGTGCGTCTTTACTTGACAATCAAAAAGTTGAATATTGGAAAACATTATTTTATCTTTGCACATCATAAAATAATGACTATCATGAACTGGCAACAACTAATTTCAAATAAAAGATTCGGTCTGGAGCATCTTCATGAATTAAGGAAAGATGACAGAACCGAATTTCAGCGTGATTATGATCGGCTTATATTTTCTGCTCCATTTCGTCGTTTACAGAATAAGACTCAGGTTTTTCCGTTACCGGGAAGTATCTTTGTACATAATCGTCTGACGCACAGTCTTGAGGTGTCGTGTGTAGGTCGTTCTTTAGGAAACGAAGTGGCTCAGAAACTTATAGCTATACATCCGGAACTTGCTGATACCCATTTAAGCGAGATTGGTTCCATAGTTTCAGCGGCATGCCTCGCTCACGATTTGGGTAATCCGCCTTTCGGACATTCCGGCGAGAAAGCCATCGGAACATATTTCTCAGAAGGAAAAGGTCAGAAACTTAAGGAACTGCTTACCAATGAAGAATGGAATGACATCATCCATTTCGAAGGAAATGCAAATGCTTTCCGTTTGCTCACTCACCAGTTCAAAGGACGTCGTCCGGGTGGTTTTGTTATGACATATTCCACTTTGGCATCAATCGTGAAATACCCTTATTCTTCCACTTTGGCAGGTAAAAAGCAAAAGTTCGGCTTCTTTCTAACTGAAGAAGAGGCTTATAGGAAAATAGCCGATGAACTTGGAATTATCAGATTAAGCAGTGACGGAGAGCCGGTGAGATATGCACGCTATCCTTTAGTATATCTGGTTGAGGCTGCCGACGATATATGCTATCAGATGATGGATATAGAAGATGCCCACAAACTGAAGATACTAACTTCGGAAGAGACGAAACAGCTGTACAGAGGATTCTTGAGTAAGGAAAGACTTGAACGTACGGATATGATATGCTCAATGGTTACTGATACTAACGAACAAATAGCCTATCTTCGAAGTACTGCCATAGGTATATTGATAAAAGAATGTACACGTGTATTTGTAGAAAATGAAGAAAGTATACTGTCAGGAACATTTAGCGGTCCTCTTATAAGTCATATGGACGAACATGTGCGGAATGCTTATGAGGCGTGTTCGCATACTGCCTATAATCGCATATATTGTTCAAAAGACGTTGTTGATATCGAGTTGGCAGGTTATCAGGTAATTTCAACCCTTACAGATTTAATGATTGAGGCAGTGCGATATCCTGAAAAGGCGTATTCCAAACTGCTTATCAACAGAGTTTCCACACAGTATGATATGTCAGCACCAAGCCTTTATGGAAAGATTATAGCTGTTCTTGATTATATATCGGGCATGACAGATGTATATGCACTTGATTTGTATAGAAAAATTAATGGCAATAGCCTGCCGGCTGTTTGATTTTGAGAAATAAAATATTTCTATTTACTTTGTGACGTAAAAATATTTATCTATATGAAAATTAGAATAATCAATAAATCAAAACACCAGTTGCCACAGTATGCAACTTCTCTTTCTGCAGGTCTTGACCTCCGTGCAAATATAGAATCTCCAATAACCCTACAGCCTTTGCAGCGTTGCCTGGTTCCAACCGGACTGTATATGGCATTGCCGGCCGGATATGAGGCTCAGGTACGTCCACGTAGCGGATTGGCAATAAAAAAAGGTATAACAGTTCTGAACAGTCCGGGTACTATAGATGCTGATTATAGAGGAGAAATATGCATCATTCTGGTAAATCTTTCCAATGAACCTTTCGTGATTGAAGATGGTGAACGTATAGCACAGATGGTTATAGCACGCCATGAACAGGCGGAATGGGAAGAAGTTGAGACATTGGACGAAACCGAGCGAGGAACAGGCGGTTTTGGTCATAGTGGAAAAAAATAACAACTAACAAATTAAAAAATGCCTTATATATTTATAATAATAATTCTGTTATTATCATCTTGCGGAACATTGAAGAACAGAAAAATGGCAGATGATAAAAATGTAACGGAATTAGTAGACCCTTTGACATACGAGCAACGCCGTAAGTTCGATTACTATTTTCTAGAGGCTGTCCGTATGAAACAAAAAGGCGAGTATGATGCAGCCTTTCAGCTTTACAGTCACTGTCTTGACATATATCCTCAGTCGGCTGCAGTATTGTACGAGATATCACAATTTTATATGTTTCTTGGCCAGGAATCAAAAGGCGAGGAAGCTTTAAAACAGGCAGTGCGTTCGGACGATACAAATTTCTGGTACAAGCAGACACTTGCATCATATTATCAGTCCAAACAAAACTGGCTTAAAGCTATATCTGTTTATGAGGATATGGCTCAGATTTTCCCTTCCCGTCTTGAGCCTTTACTTTCTCTGGCCGATTTGTATAACAGAACGAAAAGTTATGATAGTCTGGTATCCACGCTGGACCGTATTGAAGAATTGGACGGTAAGTCCGAGCAAGTCAGTATGGAGAAATTCAGGGCCTATCTGCAGCTTGACGATATGGATAAAGCATTCAGCGAAATACAGGCTTTGGTAGACGAATATCCATATGACATGCGTTACAGGACAGTGCTTGGCGATGTATATCTTAGTAATGGTCGCAACGAAGAAGCACTTAAAGTTTATCAGGACATACTGAGGGAGGAACCAGATTATGCTCCTGCTATGGTTTCAATGGCATCATATTATCAGAAAACAGGCCAGGACAGTCTTTATAACATCCAGCTTGATTCTATTCTGGTGAATATGAATGTCGATACTAAGCTGAAACTTGATTTCATGCGTCAGTTGATATTGAAATCGGAACAGACAGACAGGGACAGTACTAAAATTATCCGCCTGTTCGATACTATACTTACAAAGGAACAGCCTAATGCAGATATTCCGATGCTCTATGCACAATATCTTATAACCAAGAAGATGGAAAAAGAATCTGTTCCGGTATTGAATAAAGTCTTGAGTCTGGATCCTGAAAACAAGCCGGCAAGACTTCAGCTTCTTAGTTATGCCATCCGCGACAATAACCTTGATGAGGTTATTCGTGTTGCAACTCCAGCTCTAATCTATACACCAGATGCTATGGAGTTCTATTATTATCTGGGACTGGCTCATTATCAGAAGGAGCAGACAGATGAGGCTCTGGATGTATTCAAAAAAGGAGTACAGCAGATAAACGAGAAAAGCGACAAGGGAATTGCTTCGGATTTTTATTCTATTTTAGGCGACCTCTACCATTCGCGTGAGATGAAAGCTGAGGCATATGCTGCATATGATTCTTCTTTGGTATATAACCCTAAAAATATCAATACGCTAAACAATTATGCATATTATCTGTCTGTAGAGCGTGTAAATCTTGATAAGGCAGAGGAAATGAGTTTTATAACAGTGAAGGCTGAACCTGAAAATTCAACTTATCTTGATACTTATGCCTGGATATTGTTCGAGAAAGGAAGATATACCGAAGCCCGTATATACATAGAGCAGGCAATGGAAAACGGAGGAGACAGCAGTCAGGTTATTGTGGAACATTGTGGCGACATCTATTTTAAACTTGGAGAAAAAGAAAAGGCACTTGAACTTTGGAAGAAAGCACTGACACTTGAAACTTCGCCCGAAGAAGGTTCTGTTCCGCGTCCGGAAAAGTAAATAAAAAGGCTTAAGCAAAAAATAGCTCTACGTAAATATATTGAATGATGAATTTTATGAGACATATAAAATACACAATTCTATTTGTATTGATTCTTACTTCATGTTCCACATCGAGAAATTCCTTGCGTAATACGATGATAGGTGGACTTTCCGGAACGGAATATATGGAGAAGGTAATAGAGTGGACACCTGCGCGCGAAAATCTGACGGCTCGTGCCGCTATAGAACTGAATACCGGTTCGTCAACACCTTTCAGTGTCAATGCAAATATGCGTATACGCCGTGGAGAGATTATCCGTATAAGTGTTGCCCCTTTTCTTGGGATAGAAGTGGCTCGTATTGATATAACCCCTCAGAAGATATTGGCTGTAGACAGGATGAACAAGCGGTATGTGGAGTTGGGATTTTCCGAAATAAGCAGTTTGCTTAATACAGAGCTGGATTTCAATATCCTACAGTCGCTTATACTTAATGAGATATTCTTACCTGGTAAGGAGAAACTGTCATTATCCGATGCCGAAAAGTTTTCTCTCACCCCTTCCGACAATCGTGCACAACTCCAGGTTAAGGGAACTAAACGTATAGGGTACAGTTTCTTTACATCTGCTACGGACGGTCGTCTGGAGGAAACTGTAATATCTCTGAATGGTCTGCCATACTCTCTTCACTGTCAATACGATGACTTTATTATGTTGGGCAATGATGTATTTCCCCAGAATATAGAGATGTTTTCAGAAGGAACAGATAAGAGATATTCTTTGAAAATGAAACTCTCGCGTATAGGTGAAGACTCTGATTGGGATGCCGGTACAGAACTCTCGTCAAAATACAGAAAAATGTCATTTCAGGAACTGTTGAAGTTATTTATAAAGCAGTAAACTATTATGTATACTCTAATTAGATTCATATTATTCGTGGTCTGCACACTGTCTGTTCAGAGTGTGAGTGCCCAGTCTACACCTAAAATACGACAGCTGGAGAAGGAACGTAATGAGTTGCACAAGCGAATAAGTGAATCGGAAACACTGCTCAGTTCTACAGGAAAGGACGTGAAAAGCCAATTGGACAATCTGGCGCTTATTACAGGCCAGATAGCGGAAAGGCGACGTTACCTTTCTGCCATTCAGAAAGATGTGAATACTATACAGCAAGAGATTAAACGTCTGGAGAACGAACTGAAAGTATTGGATACAGATTTGCAACTGAAGCGCGAACGTTATGAAAAATCACTTAAATATCTTCATCGTAACAGTTCTATACAGGAGAAATTAATGTTCGTTTTTTCGGCAGATAATTTGAGTCAGATGTACAGGCGTTTGCGCTATGTCAGGCAATATGCAAATTTCCAACGTCTTAAGGGTGAGGAGATAAAATCCAAACTTTCGGAAATAGAGGCAAAGAAAAAGGTTACTGAGGAATCATATGAAGCAAAAGTTGCTCTGCTGAAACATCAGGAAAGTGAAAAGGAAAAACTGGAGGCTCAGGAAGCTGAAAGAAAAAAAATGCTTTCGTCCATGCAGAACAAGCAGAGACAGATAAAAAATGAACTTGAGAAACAGCGCAAGGCTGCAAACAAACTGAATGCGGAAATTGACCGTCTGATAGCAATAGAGATAGAAGCAGCCCGTAAAAGAGCCGAGGAAGAACGCCGAAAGAAAGAGCAGGCAAAGAAACAATCTGGAGAGGGAGCTGTAAAAAAGCAAACAGAAAAGATGGATGAATATCGTGTGGATGATGCGGATAGAAAACTTTCCGGAACATTCGAACGAAATAAAGGACGCCTTCCTGTTCCGGTAACAGGTCCTTATGTTATAGTTGGTCACTACGGTCAGTATCAGGTTGAGGGATTGCGAAATGTACGTTTGGATAATAAAGGAATCGATATAAAGGCAAAACCTGGTGCAATGGCGAGAACCATCTATGACGGAGAAGTTACGGCTGTGTTCCAATATAATGGTCTTGCCAATGTTCTTGTTCGTCACGGAAGTTACATTTCTGTGTATTGCAATCTTGAATCTGTTATAATAAAGCAAGGTAGTCAGCTTAAGGCACGCGATGTTCTTGGTCAGATAAAGACTGATGCAGACGGTAATACTGTACTGCACTTTCAGTTGCGAAAAGAGAAGGAAAAGTTAAATCCGGAATTATGGATTATCAGATAATGAAACGCCTTGACGTTTTAGGTAAAACGAACTGTCGTTTTGACCAAAACGTCAAGGCGTTTCAACTGAAATGACAGGTCATTTATATTCGTACAGTTTTACATGCAATATGCTGAAATCGTCTACTCCTATTCTGACGTGTCTGCCCTGGTGGTCCTGGTCGCCGTTTAGTCTGCGTAAATATTTCATTTCACCATTTTCGTCTATGCTAACTTCATCCACGGAACCGATACCAATGCGCTTCTGTGCATACCAGTTTTCTGCAGAAGGAACAGAGTTGCTGCCAGCTGCTACGAATCCGTCTTCACCTAGTTTCTTCTGAACATAACCTTTCAGCTCGTCTGGATTTTTGAATTCTATTACTATACCACTTCCGGCAACAATATATTCAAACTTGTTTAGTCTGATAATCAGTCCTCCTCCTTCAGGCCATGTACTCCCGTCTGTGGCACGCGGATCCCACGGTAGAGTGAAAAAATGCTTGCATTGAAGTGTCATTCCGTCCCATTCTATATCCTGGCTTTTGTTTTCCTGGTCGAACAAGATACCTTTCATCATACCTTTTCCCTGGTATTTGGTTATTATCGGCATGAGTTCTTCCAATGTTTTGTATCCTTTGGTGAGTTTGAATTCGCCGTTATCCGGTGCATCCTCAATAGAAAAAGGACTGAATCCAATGGCATCGTGCTGTCCGAACACGTAGAAAGCACGTACTCCGTCGTTTGCTTCAAGTTTTATTTCCGGTATGAAAAGAGGATTGTTATGCAGCTTGTACTGTGCAACCCAGTCGACGAACCCTTTGTCGTACAAGTCCGGAGCAAGAAGGTCGATACTTGGAGCTGCACATTTCCATATATCAATAAGATGTGCCAATGGACCGGCGGAAGGATATTCGCCTGGTTTTCTGTTTCTGCTGTTCATAGCAGCATTTACATACATAGGCAGATTATATACTTCTCTTCCTTTTTTTATCATCTTTTCCACATATGCTGCATATTGCCATGCCATGAAAATCTCATCGGTATAGATGTCTTTTCCGAAAACCTCTTCCCATGTTCCTTCTGTCTTTTTTCCAGCATTATTCCATTTTTCTTTTAGCCATGGGTGAAGAGTGGATTTGTTTTTCTTCATGTATAGAGACAACTCTTCCGGAATAGCCGAACTGAATAGCTTGTTTGCTGTTTTGGAGTGGTCTCTGGCGCTTTCCAGCATTCCTATTTCATTTTCTACCTGCACCATAATAACGGTGTTCTCTTTTTCGTCCACATCTTTTATATGTCCCATTAGTTTTACGAAAGCTTTAGAGTCTGCTTCGAATACATTATCAGAAAAAGGACTTGCAATCTCGAGTGGCTTTCCGCTTTCAGTATAGCAGCGGGGATATTTCTTATAATCACTCTTAAACCATAACGGTGCATAGCAACTCATTGAGTTTTTCCATGCGCCAAACCATAGGAAAACAACTTTCATGTCATGTTTTCTGGCTTCAGTGATGGTTTTGTCAATTAATGAAAAATCAAACTTACCCTCTTCCTGTTCTATGAGATCCCAATATGCAGGAACCAGTACAGTGTTCAGTCCGATACGTTTCAGCCTGGGAAAAATGTTTTCAATATCCTCGATGGATGATGCTGACGAATTTCCAAGTTCTCCGGCAAGGAGTAACATTGGCTTATCGTCTACTACTATTTGTGTTGCAGTTCCCTGCTTAATCCAGTGAGGTAAACTTTGAGCATGCAATGATGAAACGGCAATGAAAAGTGCCATTGATAAAAAATGTTTTTTCATGATATTAAGTTTAGTGAACCGAACAAAGGTAATTTAATTTGTTTTTTGGGAAAAATTATATTTGAAGTAAATATGGTATATGTAATATACGATGAAATCTTTGTAACATTTTATTGATGATTATATGATTTCTGTAAAAAAAGTAAGTGTGAAAAAAGGTTTTAAATGTTAATTCGTATATGCGCATAAACTTTATCTGTATAAGTCCCTACGGTACTATAGTATGTTACATTATATACATGAAAATAAGCTCTATACTATATCGAAAACATCCTTATAATATGTAAGTGTGTATATTATATATGCTTTATGTTACGCACATGATATTTTTTGTAACATTCGCAATATTTGATGTAACATACGTGATATAACTGGTAATGTTTGATGCAATGCTTTATTTTTTTATATGTAATTTTGTAATGCGTAAAAATGGTTCTTTTAAACTTTAAAATAAATTAAATATGAAGACGATTTCTAACTCTGGTTAATCATGAACTTATGATTCTTTTTTGTGATTTATTTTTTTTGTTTTTATAATTTATAATATAATGAAAAACATACGAGAACATTGTTTTCGCATTACTGGTTTCGATAGGACCAGACTGCGGTTATTGAAAGGATGTGTATCCTTATTATTGATTTTGTTATGTAATCTTTCTGCTTTTGCCCAAAGTTTTACTGTTAAAGGAAAGGTTCTTGATGCAAATGATGAACCATTGATAGGTGCAGCTATCATACTTAAAAGTCAAAGTACCGTAGGAACTGTGGCCGATTTTGACGGTAACTTTACATTGGAAGTTCCTGATAAAAATGCAGTATTGACGGTTTCTTATCTTGGAATGACTCCTCAGGACGTAAAAGTGAACGGACGCAGTATGATAGTCGTTGTATTGCGTGAAGACTCGGAAATGCTTGAAGAAGTGGTGGTTGTAGGTTACGGTCAGCAGAAGAAGGCTTCCGTAGTAGGAGCAATTACCCAGACTAAAGGTGAAGTATTGGAACGTGCCGGTGGTGTAACTGATATAGGTGCTGCATTGACAGGTAATCTTCCGGGTGTGATTACAACACAAAGTTCAGGTATGCCTGGTGAAGAAGAACCTGAAATCGTTATTCGTGGAGCAAGTTCTTGGAACAACAGTTCTCCTTTGGTTTTGGTTGATGGTATTGAACGTCCGATGAGTTCAGTAGATATCAGTTCTGTACAGTCAATATCTGTATTGAAGGATGCTTCTGCTACTGCTGTATATGGTGTGAAAGGTGCCAATGGTGTAATCCTTATTACTACAAAACGTGGTCAGGAAGGTAAAGCACAGATTGATATATCTGCACAGGCAACAATGAAAGTTCCTTCTAAATTGCCAAGTAAACTTGATTCATATGATGCTTTGACAGCACGCAACTTTGTTGTGGAACATGAATTGGCTCTTGACCCAAATTCTTGGGATTATATTACTCCTCAAGCAATAATTAATAAATACAGATATCCTTTAAGTTTGGCTGAAGCAGAACGTTATCCAAATGTAGACTGGCAGGATGCATTGTTTGAAGATTATGCAATGTCATACAATGCAAATCTTAATGTTAGCGGTGGTACTAAGTTTGTGAAATATTTCGTTGCTGCCGATTTTGTAAGTGAAGGTGACTTGTTTAAAAATTATGAGAATGGTAGAGGATATAGAGGTGGCTATGGCTATAATAGAATAAATGTGAGAAGTAACCTTGACTTCCAGCTTACAAAAACGACCTTGTTTAAAGTTAATTTGGCAGGTTCGAATGGAGTAAGAGAAACACCGTGGGGTAAGGGAGATTCTTCAGACTGGTCGACTGCACAGATTTGGGCTGGAGCTTATGGTATTGCTCCCGATGTTTTTTTGCCTGTATATTCGGATGGTACATGGGGATATTATCCAAATGTGTCTAATATTTCAAACTCTGCTGCGATATTGTCATTGGCAGGAACGGAAAAGACTACTACTACACGTATAAATACTGACTTTACTTTGGAACAGGATTTGAGTTTTATAACAAAAGGATTAAGTCTTCGTGGAATGATATCATGGGATAATGTTTTTGTTGAGGCAGAACGTGGTATTAATGATGAAAATAACTCGGCTCAGTATAAATGGATAGATCCTGTTGATGGTACTGTGTATTATAAGACTGGATATGATAACAATAACAAATTTGACTTCCAGCAATCTATCTTGTGGCAAACTGCTGCTGGAGCTGTTGACAACTCTGCAACACAGCGTAACTTGAATTATCAGATACAGCTGAATTGGGCTCGTGATTTCGGAAAACACAGTGTTACAGCGATGGGATTGTTTAGCCGTCAGGAAACAGCTTTGGGTAGTGTGATTCCAAGTTATCGTGAAGACTGGGCTTTCCGTACTACTTATAACTATGCAAACAAATATTTTGTTGAGTATAACGGTGCGTATAACGGTTCAGAAAAATTTGCTCCGGAATATCGTTTTGCTTTCTTCAATTCAGGAGCGTTAGGATGGATGTTATCGGAAGAAAAATTCATGAGCTTTTCAAAGAAATGGCTTGATATGTTGAAGGTCCGTGTTTCCTATGGTGAAATTGGAGACGATAATGTAGCTGATCGTTGGTTATATATGAGTCAATGGGCATTAGGTGGTAACACTGATATGGACTTAAATCATAATCCAAGTACATACCAATGGTATCGTGAAACAGCGATGGGTAATCCTGATATTCATTGGGAAACTGTCAAAAAATTCAATCTAGGTATTGATTATTCATTCTTGGGCGGATTGTTTGCCGGTACAGTAGAAGTTTTTAGAGACCGTCGTACTGATATTCTTATTGATGGTAGTGAACGTGCAGTATTGCCAACTCTCGGTATTAGTGCTCCTACGGCAAATCTTGGAGAAGTTCATACAAAAGGTTATGAATTGGAATTACGATTAAATAAAGTATTTGAAAACAAAATGCGTCTTTGGGGTAACTTCAGTATGACACATGCCAAGAATGAAGTGATTGAACGTGATGATCCGGAATTGATGCCTGCATATCAGAAAGATGAAGGCTTTAGTATAGGACAAACACATTCTCATATTGACAATGGCTATCTGAATAATTATGACCAGATTTATGGTGCGCCTGCGCATAGTACCAATGAGGGTCAGATGTTGCCAGGTGATTATTATATTGTGGATTTCAATGCCGATGGTATTATTGATGATGAAGATAGTGCACCATATGGATATTCTGCAACCCCTCAGAATACTTATAATGCTACTATAGGTTTCGAATGGAAAGGTTTCAGCGCATTTGTTCAGTTCTATGGAGTAAATAATGTGACACGTGATGTAACACTGACAAGCTTTGGAAATAAAACAAATATAGTCTATGAGCAGGGAACATGGTGGTCAAAAGATAATCAGAATCCTGATATGACTATGCCACGTTTCTCGACTACTCCAAGTTATAATACAGGAACTCAGTATTTATATGATGGTTCTTATATCCGTTTGAAGAATGCAGAAATTGCATATACCTTTGATGGTGGTTGGGTTAAGAAACTCGGTATCCGTAATTTGAGGGTATTTTTGAATGGAAATAACCTCTGGCTTTGGACACGCATGCCTGATGACCGTGAATCAAACTTTGCAGGTGCAGGTAATCAGGGATCTTATCCTACTATGAAGCGTTTTAACTTAGGTCTTAAATTTACATTATAATGAATATGAAGAAAAAATATATAAACATACTTAGTGTTTGTCTGATGGCAATGTCATGTATGTTCTCATCGTGTACGGACTATTTGGATAAAGATCCGGATTCAACTGTGGATATGGATGACGCTTTCAAGAATTTCTACAATTTTCAGGGTTATGTAGAAGAAATATACAACTGTATTCCAAGTAAAGAAGAATGCTATTGGACAACATCATTCAACTGGGGTGATGATGAAATTATGAATACAGAGGCAGACTGGCATATGTGCCATCAGGTGGACTTGGGTAATTTCTGGGCTTGGCAGGCCGAAAAAACAGGTCAGGATGGGGCCTATCTGGATGGTGACGGATGTGACCCTTCTTCACAGGATAAATTCAAACATAGAATATGGCCACATGCATGGTATTGTATACGTAAATGTAATCTCGGACTTGAGAATTTTGATAAGATGGTTGATGCTACTACAGAGGAAAGACAGCTTATTCAGGGACAGCTTTATTTCTTCAGAGCTTGGTGGCATTTTGAACTGATGCAATATCTGGGTGGACTGCCTTATGTTGATAAAACACTTGATGGAACAGAAAAACTTGCCAGACTTTCTTTCCAGGAGTGTGCAGACAAAGCAGCTGCAGACTTCCGAATGGCTGCAGATTTATTACCAATAGACTGGGATGATACAACTGTTGGTAAAGAAACATTAGGCAAGAACCAATTGCGTATCAATAAGATAATGGCATTGGGTTACTTGGGTAAATGTTATTTGTGGGCTGGAAGTCCATTGATGAAGAACGGTGCACAACTTGGTGGAGCAATGACATATAATTATGATGAAGCTTATTGCCAAAAGGCTGCTGATGCATTGGGTGAACTTTTGAAGTTGGTTGAGGACGGTGAGACACAGTATGGTCTTGCAGAGTTTAAATATGATGATATTTATAATCATACTAAATCAAGTGATGCCACATCATGCTATACAGAAATATTCTATACTACAGGCCAGAATTGGTTGGTACCTGGTTCTATAGAAGCTATATTCCGTGGTCCATCTGTTGATACAAACTCAAGTAACTGGAATGCAGCCAAGACGTGGGGACCTAAAGTAAATGGTATAGTGGAACATGATAATATTATCCATCAGCCAACAGCCAACTACGTTAACTTCTATGGTATGGCTAATGGACTTCCATTGACAGACAATGCTAATAGCGGTTTTGATAAATCATATCCTTTTAAAGATCGTGATGCTCGTTTCTACCATGATATTGTTTTTGATGGGTTTAAATACATTAATGGAACAATAACAAATTCTGCCGATGAAGCTTTCAGATACAGCCAGCTTTATACAGGAGGTAATGTGAGAGGTGCTCTTAATGGCAGCCGTACAGGATATTTCACACAGAAGCTTACCCCACATACTTGTAATAAGTATGATGGTACTTATAACTGGAGTGGTAACCTGCAGATGTATCTGCCTTATATGAGACTTGCAGATGTTTATTTGATGTATGCCGAAGCTTGTGCTGCAATCGGAGGGTCACAATATGCTTCTACTACTTATTCTTCACTTAAAGCGGTTGATGCTATAAACAGACTTCGTGACAGAGTAGGGGTAGGACATGTAGGTGGACAGATCTATAATTCTGCAACTGAAACATTCGAAGGCGGACCTATAGATGCAACTTATATTAATGATAAAAATAAGTTTATGGATGAGGTCCGTCGTGAACGTGCTGTGGAACTTGCATTTGAAGGCTTCCGTTTCTGTGATTTGCAGCGTTGGTTATTATTGACAGAATATCCATACAATGTAAAGACTTCTCAGGAATTTACCAGAGTACATGATGATGAATGGTATACTACAAATGACCCTAGAAATGCAGAAGTTCTGGGATGGAAAGAAGAAGAGATTCTTACAAGGAACTTTGATACAAAGCATTATTGGTTCCCTATGAAACTTGAAGATACGTATATAACTATAGAATTTGAACAGAACCCAGGTTGGTGATAAATTCAGTCTTAGTTATTTTGAAGAGTTTAATTAAAAAGATTTATAAAATGAAACATATATATATAAAGTTCATTTCTTCTACAGTGTTATTGGCATCAATGGCTAATCCTTTGATGGCACAGGAATTTGTTGGTAATGCTGCACAAGATACTGAATCTGCTGATTCTTTGGTCCAGATAGCTTTTAGAAAAGTTTCTCAGGACAAATTGCTTGGTGGAGTATCAGTAATAGATTTTAAGGAGTTGCAAGAGAAAAATTACAATACATACACTTTGGATAATTTGCAAGGTTATGTAGGTGGATGGAATGGTAATTCTTTGTGGGGTATGGATGGAGACAATGCCGGATATTTGGTGTTGGTAGATGGTGTTCCACGTAGTATGGATAATGTATTACCTTCTGAAATAGACCAGATAACTTTTTTAAAAGGAGCTTCTGCTGTAGTCTTATACGGTAGCCGTGCTGCAAAAGGTGTAATATATGTAACAACCAAGCGTGGTCAGATATCAGATAAACTTCAGATTGATGTAAGAGCAAATACAGGTTTTTATACTCCGAAGAGTTATCCTAAATATTTAGGTTCGGCCGAATATATGACATTGTATAATGAAGCTAGAGTAAACGACGGTTTGGCTCCACTATATACGGATACTGAAATATATAATTCCGCAATAGGTATAAATCCATATCGTTATCCTAATGTGGATTATTATTCTGGCGATTATTTGAAGAAAACTTATAACAGAAGTGATGTAACAGCCGAATTCTCAGGTGGTAATCAAAGAGCAAGATATTATGCAAATATTGGTTACTATCGCCAGAGTGATATCTTTAAATTTGGAGAAGTTGAAAATAATTACACTAGTCGCTTGAATATTCGTGGTAATGTAGACCTGACAATTAATGATTTTATATCAGCATATGCTAATGCCAATGCTACATTCTACGATTCAAGAAGTGGAGTAACTACTGAAGAAAACGGAGCTGATTATTGGTCGGAAGCTGCAACAATGCGTCCGAATCGATTTTCACCATTGATACCAGTTAGCTTTATTGATCCCAATTATTCAACCGGAAACGATTATATGGCTGCAAACAATAATATATTTAATGGTTGTTTCTTGGGCGGTACTCAGGTTGATCAGCGTAATATCTTTGCAGATTATTATGCAGGAGGATATAACAAATATACAAGTCGTCAGTTCCAATTTGATACCGGTATTGATTTTGATCTTGCTAATATTACAAAAGGTTTATCTTTCCATTTTCAGTTTGCAGTAGACTATAATACATCATATAATACATCTTATAATAATGATTATGCGGTGTATGCACCAACATGGTCTAACTATAACTCTTCTGACATGATTACTATACTTAATAAATATGGTAATGATACAAAGGATGGTGTTCAGAACATTAGTGGTAGTACGGATAATCAGACAATAGCAATGTCAGCCCATTTTGATTATAACCGTACGTTCAATAAGAATCATAATGTATCTGCAATGTTGGTTGCAAATGGATTTCAACAGACCAATTCAGGAGTATATCATAAGACAAGTAATGCAAACTTGGGCTTACAGTTAGGTTATAACTATGCCAATAAATATTTTGCTGATTTTAGTGGTGCGGTAGTACATTCTGCAAAACTTGCAGAAGGTCATAGAAATGCATTCTCACCTTCGTTAACTTTGGCTTGGAACATTGCAAATGAAGATTTCCTGAAAAATTCATCTGTTGTAGATGATTTGCAGATTGGTTTGTCTGGTAGCATCTTGAATCAAGATATTGATATAGCAAGTTATTATATGTATATGCAAGCCTTGGATCATGCAACAGGTGATTACTGGGGATGGTATGATGGAGCTTCTGAACGTTCAGTAAATTCATTGAGAGGTGCAAATGAGGATTTGACTTTTGTGAAACGTAAAGAAGTTGCATTGAACTTGAGAACTTCTTTATGGAACAAGCTTGTAACAGCTGACGTTAACTTCTTTGTTAATTCTACAGAGGGACTCTTGGTTCAGTCATCTACTTTGTATCCAAGTTATTTCACTTGTTATTATCCGGAATCATCATTCGTTCCTTATATAAATTATAATAATAACAAGCGTACTGGTATTGATTTCTCGGTAAATTTCAATAAAAAGGTGGGTGAAGCAGAATTTTCACTAGGATTGAATGGTACATACTATGATACAGAAGCTACACGAAGAGATGAAACATATGCTGATGCTTATCAGTATCGTGCCGGAAAACCTATAGATGGTGTTTGGGGACTTGAATGTGAAGGATTTTTTGCCACAGACGAAGAAGCTGCTGCAGCTAACCAAAACTTTGGAGGTACATTAAAAGCCGGTGACCTAAAATATAAGGATCAAAACAGTGATGGTGTTATTGATGAAAAAGACCAGATTTATTTAGGAAAAGGTGGTTGGTATGGAGCTCCTCTTACTTTAGGACTTAATTTTACTGCAAAATGGAAAGGTTTTACTTTCTTTGCACTTGCTACAGGTGGATTCGGTGCAATAGGTATGAAGAATAATTCATATTGGTGGGTCTATGGTGATGGTAAATACTCAGAGGTTGTACGTAACCGTTGGACTCCTGAAACTGCTTCGACTGCTACTTATCCTCGTCTGACAACACTTACTGGAGATAATAACTTCCAGAACTCAACTTTCTGGATGTATAAAACAGACCGTATAGATATTGCTAAATTACAGCTTACTTATGATTTGCCAAAGAACCTTTTGAATAAGACATTTATAAGTGATGCTTCTGTTTATGTAAGTGGCTCTAACCTGTTTACAATATCAAAGGAAAGAGAGTATTTGGAAATGAATGTAGGAAGTGCTCCTCAAACACGTTTCTACAACCTTGGTGTTAAGTTAACTTTTTAATTAATGATTAAATGATTCAAGTCATGAAAAATATATTTAAGATTTTGGCTTTTCTTCCTTTATTTTCTTCGTGTGCAGATCTTTTTGATCCTGCATTAGAGAATAATCGTGAGATTGATGCCATGTATAATGAACCGGCTTTTGCACAAGGTGTTCTGGCAAATGCATATTTGTTGTTGCCATATACTTCAGCATACAATTCTCCGGTAACAAATGAAGTGGCAACAGATAATGCTGTGACTAATGATAATACTAGTACTTGGATGGCTATGGCTACAGGTTCATGGACTTCAAGCAACGACCCTGCATCACAATGGCAAAATCGTTACCATGCGATACAGTATATTAATTTGTTCCTTGAAAGATGTGATGATGTAATCTGGGCGACAGACGAAACGGTAAGTCAATTATTTAAGGACAGATATAAAGGTGAAGCTTATGGATTAAGAGCACTTAATATGTACCATTTGTTGCGTGCACATGCAGGATGGGCTGATGATGGTGTATTATATGGTGTACCTATCAAAAGAAATTCGGAAGATAGTAATACAGATTTTAATGTTCCTCGTGATACATTTAAAGATTGTATAGATTTTATTTTCGAAGATTGTACTAAAGCATTAGAATTATTGCCAACGGACTATAAGGCACATACAGAAAATGATGTACCTCAGGCTTATAAAGATATGGGTGTAGATGCTTCTGTATACGATAGAGTAAATGGCGCTCATATGGGAGGACGTATGTCGGGTAGAATCGTAGAAGCTATTCGTGCTCAGGCTGCCTTATTGGCTGCAAGTCCTGCTTTTGCTGAAGGTTCAGGAGTGACAATGGAGGATGCAGCAAATTATGCGGCAATTGTTTTGGATAGAAAAGATGGTGTTAATGGTATAGATGCTGATGGTTATAAATGGTATGCAAATGGAACTGAAATAGGGAATCTTGCTGCTGGATCTAATCCTGATGAAATTTTATGGAGAAGTGATGTTGTAGAAAACCTTACAAAAGAATCAGACAATTACCCTCCTTCACTTTATGGAAAAGGTCGTGTAAATCCAACTCAGAATTTGGTAGATGCTTTCCCGATGGCTAACGGGTATCCTATCACCGATCTTACTAATAGTGGATATGATTTAAATAATCCTTATGATGGTCGTGACCCACGCTTGAAAGAATATATTATTTGTAATGGTGATACATATAAGGATACAGAAATTGTTACTGCTACTTACGGTTCTACAAACGATGCTTTAAACAAAGAGTCAGGCTATTCAACACGTACTGGCTATTATATGAAAAAGATGCTTAGAACAGACTGTAATCCTAACCCTTCATATAATACAAAACAGAAAGTGTATAGCGCATATATCAGATATACTGAGTTATATCTTGCTTATGCAGAAGCTGCAAATGAAGCATGGGGACCAACAGGTAAAGGAACTCACTCATATAGTGCTTATGACATAATAAAAGCTATACGTGAAAGAGCTGGTATAACCGATACACGTTATTTGGATGATTGTGCAGCAGATAAAGGTAAGATGAGCGAATTAATCCGTAATGAACGCCGTATAGAACTTTGTTTTGAAAATCATCGTTTCTATGATTTGCGCAGATGGAAAGTTGATTTATCAGTATTGACAGAATCTGCAAAAGGAGTTTCAATAGAACGTGACGGAGCAGGGCTGAAATATAACCCGATAGAGGTTGAGAGCAGAAGCTATAAAGATTATATGTATTATGGACCGATTCCATATAATGAGACTTTAAAATATGATCAACTGAAACAGAACAAAGGTTGGTGATATATAATTGAAAAATATTGAAATAAAAAAGTTATGAAAGCATTAAGAATATATTTGTTTTTAGTTATCGGAATATGTATATCTTTCCTTTCTTCATGTAAGAATCAGGATGTAGAGTATGACGATTATTATTATTCTGCAGTATATTTTGCACGACAAACACCAGTCCGTACATTGGTTATGGGAGAAGACACATATGATACATCGTTGGATAATGAACATAAATGCCAAATATACGCAACGATTAGTGGTGTCTATAATAATTCAAAGAAAGTAGAAATAGGTATTGAAGTAGATAATAGTCTTTGTGATAATTTGTATTTTGATGCAGAATATACAAAACCTGTAAAGGCTATGCCTTCTGATTATTATCAATTATCAGCAGATAAAATTATATTAAATAAAGAAATGATGGGTGCTGTTGATGTTCAGTTTACTGATAAATTCTTCGAAGACCCGGAAGCTTTAAGTAATACTTACGTTATTCCATTAAAAATGACAGACGTAGTAAATGCTGATTCAATCTTGTGTGGTGAACCAGTTGGAGATAATCCTTCATTAACGAACTCTGCATCTTGGGATGTTGCACCAATGAATTATGTTCTTTATTGTGTAAAATATATCAATGAATGGGATGGTAATTACTTACGCCGTGGTAAAGATGTGATAACATCAGGTGGAAATACGGTTGAAAATGTTAGACATAAAGAATATGTTGAGTATGACGATGTTTGCAGTATTGGTACGCGTAATCTTTCAACAGCTGTGATGCCTGTTAGTCTTGATGGAATGGGAGACTATGAATTGGTATTGTCATTCAATGATGAAAAAGAATGTACAGTGACTACCGAAACTGATGGATATTCTATCAGCAATGGTATTGGTAAATTTGTGAAAGATGGTGATAAAAATAGCTGGGGTAATAAGGATCGTGATGTAATCTATTTGGATTATACAATTCAGAATGAGGCTACAGGTGCTTCTTGTCATACAATGGATACTTTAGTTATACGTGATAGAGGTGTAGCTTACGAGACTTTTACAGCAAATTATAAAGAACAGTAAAATCAAGTATTATGAAAATATACAACAAATTGTTTATAGGTGCAAGTTTATGTATTGTAGTCACATCTTGTGCTGACCAGGGATTATTACCATTCCCTGGTGAGCTACAGGTTCCTGATGAATTATTGCAAAACAAAAATCTTCAAGAATATGATGTGTTGAAGAATTATGTAAATAGAACAGATAATCCTGGTTTTAAATTAGGTTGTGCTGTTGATGAATCTGATTTTATAGATAAAGGTACCTCCTATAGTATTGCATATACCAATTTTGACGATGTAACTCCAGGAAATGCAATGAAATACAGTTCGGTTGTTGATGATAATGGTAAAATGGACTTCAGTACTGTAGTATCTTTCATAGAAGCTGCTCAGAACGCAGGATTGTCTGTGTATGGACATACCTTGTGTTGGCATTCACAACAGAATGTTACATATCTTAATGGTTTGATTAGCGGAAAGAAATCTTTGTCTACGCGAAGTACAATTTCCAGGGCAGGGGAAACAAATAAATATTGTTTGAAACTTACAGGACGTGACTTGAGTGATGAAGGTGAAACACAGCAAACTCAAGCATATTATACATTTTCAAATCCTTTGCCTGCCGGAACTTATACATTCAAGTGTAGGTTGAAGTCAACATCTGAAATTAGTGGTGGAAATTTGGTCTTTCAGCCTTCTTCATGGACTGGAGCGCAAACTGCAGCTTGGGGAGCATTGAATTCTACTAAAGAATGGACTGAATTATCTCAGGATATTACAATACCAGAGGAGAATGCTGATGTATACACCAGATTCTTTTTCCAATTTAATGCAAATCCAGAGGATTATTTGTTGATAGATGATATATCATTGACTTTATCAGGTGATGATACTAATTATATAGCTAATCCTGATTTTGAAACTGGTAATATTGATGGTTGGAGTAGCTATAACGGAAATCACTCTGTTTATGAATTGACATCAGAAGATGGTGGCAGTGAAGGAGGTGAAGAAATTATACTGACTGAACTTCTGGAAAACGGTGATTTTGAAAATGGTGAGTTGAGTTCTTGTTATCTTGTACAAAGTGGTGGTACAACATATAGTTTTGTTGATGAGGGAGGTGAGCATGGAAAAGTTCTGGCTGTAACCAATCCTACTGTTCAAGTAAACGATTATGACTCACAATTTATATTTTCTCTACCATATACAGCAAAACCTGGTGAAGTATATGTATTCTCTGTCGATGTAAAATCTTTAGCAGATGCTTCTATTTCAACACAGGCTCAATCAGCTCCAGGTTCTTATTTACATTGGAACATGTTTGGAAATATTAATACAACTACAAGTTGGAAAACTTTTAGCAAGGAGATTACTATAAGTTCAGGTGCAGAAGGATGGGAAGGTTTAGGAGCTGTAGCTTTAAATCTTGGTTTGACGGCAACTACATATTATTTTGATAATATTTCGTTCCAAAAGAAAGAAATAAAGACAGAAGAATTGACTCCTGAAGAAAAGCATGACATCATATATGCAGCTCTTGATACATGGATTAAGAATATGATGGAGAACTGTGCAGGAAATGTAAAGATTTGGGATGTTGTAAACGAACCAATGTCTGATGGTAGTCCTAACGAATTGAAACATTATGACAACCAAGATCCAGACACAAGAGATAATTGTTTCTATTGGCAAGATTATCTTGGTGATAATTACGCTCGTGATGCAGTTGCTTTAGCACGTAAGTATTTTGCTGAATTTGGTGGTAACCCTGATGAATTGAAATTATTTATCAATGATTATAATCTAGAGGCAGCTTATAATAATAATGCTAAATGTGAAGGACTGATTAAGATGATTCAACAGTGGGAAAACGATGGTGTAACAAAAATTGATGGTATAGGAACACAGATGCATGTTACTTATTCGTTGGACCCTGAAACTCAGAAGAAGAATGAAGACTGTGTTGTTAAGATGTTCGAACTTCTAGCTAATACAGGTAAGTTGGTTAAAGTGTCTGAGCTGGATATGGGTATTAATGATGAAAATGGAGATAAAATCCTTACAACAGATGTTACTTACGTACAGCTTCTACATATGGCAGATTATTATAACTTCATTGTTCGTAAATATTTTGAGCTTATACCACAGAACCAAAGATATGGTATCACACAATGGTCTTTAACGGATGGTGGTGATGATGAGTGGTCATGGAGAAAAGGTGAACCAATAGGTTTATGGACAAGAAGTTATGACAGAAAACCATCATATGCCGGATTTGCTGATGGACTGACAGGTACTGAGAAATCTTATCTTGGATGGGCAACTGAGGATGATACTGATAATGGCAGTGAAAACGAAACTTCTGATGTTGTTGAAGAATGATAGGATTAGTTCTTATTTACTAAAGTAAAAATTATATTTATGGCGGAAAATATGAGATTCTTTATTTTCCGCCATATTCTTAATACTATAAAAACATGAAGATAAACAATAAACTTATATTTGCAATTGTAACAATAATAACATTTATTATATGTTCTTGTAAAGACGATACTAATAGCTTATCCGCATCATATGCTAAATTTTCGAGCAATAATATTGCTGCATCTTATGCAGGAAGTCTGAATATATATGTGGAATGGTCGGAAACAGAATGGGAAATAACAAAATCTGAAGGTGATATTATTAAAATTGCTTCTACTCAAAAAAATAAAAGGAAAG
>artificially_reared_1__coassemble_224_pt1 | contig 65034 bp, 45 predicted proteins | sample artificially_reared_1__metabat2_low_PE_002 | metagenome-assembled genome bin artificially_reared_1 | reverse complement strand
CCACTGACAAATGTTGCAAAAGCTATTCAGAAGGACCCACAGTTTGCCGAGAAAGTAGGCCGAATAGTAATAATGGGAGGTGCAGTTCTCGTGCCAGGAAATGTAACACAGTTGGCTGAAGCAAACATATATCAGGACCCTAATGCTGCAAATATCGTATTTACAAGCAAAGCTAAGGTCACCATGGTAGGACTGGACGTAACGATGAGAACCATCTTCACGAAAAAGGAAACACAAGACTGGAGAAATATAGGTACAGTTTCGGCTAAAAAATATGCCGATATGGTAGATTTCTATATCAATGCTTATGCTACTACACAACCGGAACTGAACGGATGTGCACTTCACGATCCTCTGGCTGTAGCAGTAGCTGTAGATCCAAGCCTTGTACAAACATTTGAGATGAACATGAAAGTGGGAACTACAGAGGCTGATTTCGGAAGAACGATTGGTGACAAAGGACGCCTTTTGGAAAAAAATCCTAATGTATCAATATGCATAAATGTTGACCATAAGGAATTCAACGACAGATTCTATACAGTTCTTGCAAATCTGTTCAAAAAGAACTAAAGTAACAAATCTTATTATATACCCCATACCTTAATTAACTTCACATTAACCGGTATCCCCTTTTCTTAGAGCATGTAAAAAGAAAAGGGAAATACCGGAAAGGGGATACTACACCCCATTTATAACTTATCTAATATCAAAAAAATATGAAAAAGTTACATTTACTTCTGCTTCTTTCATTACTGTCATTCTCTGCAATATCAGCTCAAAACATTCAGCTACACTATTTCCCAAACCATTCCATAAACAGCAGGATGTACGACAAAAATTTTGTTATGGTAACATTCGACATGTTCAAAGCCGATAAATGGGGTTCTTTCTACACATTTATAGATTTTGAATTTACAGGCGAAAAAGGAAGGATTGGTACTACGTACTGGGAAATTTCACGAAACCAAAACCTTGGAGACCTGCCCGTAAAACTCCATTTGGAATATGACGGAGGTGTTACAAACGGGGGATCTATACCAGGTTCATATTTCGTGGGAGCCAATTATCCACTAACCATAAGAAACTTCAACCTTGGTGCAAACCTATCATATAAGATACATGCATTCAACCACATAAGCCATGATGCACAGCTCACACTGACATGGTCGGGCGATATTCTTAAAAACAAGCTGACATTATGTGGTTTCATTGATATGTGGACACAGAACAAAAATACAGAAACAAAATCCGATGAAGGCAAAAAGTTTGTAGTATTATTCGGTCCTCAAGGATGGTACAACATTAATGAAAAACTGGCATTCGGAACAAAAATAAACATAAGCTATAACATGCTTGACAAGAACAAGGTATTCTTCTTCCCATCAATTGCAGCAAAATGGAATTTCTAAATATTACCTCTCTAAAAAATGCTTTGTCGTTTTAATTAAAATGACAAAGCATTTTTACTTAAACGACAAAGCGTTTTAAAAATTTCGCTTTGTGTTTCCCTCGGTTTGCACTATCTTTGCAGAAATTTTAATCAACAAATCAAGCAATTATGACAAATGAAGCAACAGGAGCAGACTTAAAATCTGCAACTGAACAGGACAGCAAGAAACTGTTCATCGAGACTTACGGATGCCAGATGAATGTGGCAGACAGTGAAGTGATAGCATCTATCATGCAAATGGCAGGCTACTCTCCATGCGAAACTCTTGAGGAGGCCGATGCGGTATTTATGAACACATGCTCAATAAGAGATAATGCCGAGCAGAAAATTCTGAACCGTCTGGAGTTCTTCCATTCGCTGAGAAAGAAAAGAAAGAACCTGATAGTAGGTGTATTGGGCTGTATGGCTGAACGCGTGAAAGAGGACCTGATAGAAAACCATCATGTAGACCTCGTGGCAGGGCCTGATGCATACCTAACTCTTCCGGAACTCATAGCATCTGTAGAAGCAGGAGAGAAAGCAATCAATGTGGAACTGTCGACTACGGAAACTTATCGCGATGTAATTCCTTCGCGTATCTGTGGTAATCACATATCAGGATTCGTGTCAATCATGCGCGGATGTAACAACTTCTGCCATTACTGTATCGTTCCTTACACAAGAGGACGCGAAAGAAGCCGCGACGTGGAAAGTATCCTTAATGAGGTCCGCGACCTCGAAAAGAAAGGCTACAAGGAAGTTACTCTCCTGGGACAGAACGTAAACTCATACCGTTTCGAAAAAGACGGAGAGACAGTTACATTCCCTATGCTCCTACGTATAGTAGCAGAAGCTGTGCCGGGAATGAGGGTTCGTTTCACCACATCACATCCTAAGGATATGAGTGACGAGACACTCCATGTCATAGCAGAAGTGCCTAATGTATGCAAGCATATCCACCTGCCTGTACAGAGCGGAAGCTCACGCATACTGAAACTGATGAACAGAAAATATACACGCGAATGGTATCTGGAAAGAGTAGAGGCTATACGCCGTATCATTCCTGACTGCGGACTCAGCACAGACATATTCTCAGGATTCCATAGCGAAACGGAAGAAGACCATCAGATGTCATTGTCGCTTATGCGCGAATGTGCATACGACTCGGCATTCATGTTCAAGTATTCCGAAAGACCTGGTACATACGCATCGAAACATCTTCCTGACGACGTTCCTGAGGAAATCAAGATACGACGTCTGAACGAAATGATTGAACTGCAGAACCAGCTTTCTGCCGAAAGTAATGCAAAGGATGTAGGAAAAACATTCGAAGTTCTTGCAGAAGGAGTTTCTAAACGCTCAAAAGAACAATTGTTCGGACGCACAGAACAGAACAAAGTCGTAGTATTCGACAGAGGAACACACCGTATAGGTGATTTTGTAAAAGTAAAGATTACAGAATCAAGCTCGGCTACTCTTAAGGGGGTTGAGGTGACTGAATAAAAAAACTCCAGCAATGCTGGAGTTTTTTTCGATTATTTATTCGGGGTTTCCCAAACCTTAGTTTCAGAACAGCTTAAATCAATCCATTTATCACCACATTTCAGTTTGAAGTCACCTTTCTCCAAACGCCACTTGCCGTCATAACCGACAAAGGCTAGGTCACTACCCTTTATCTTCATACTTACAGTTTTTGTTTCACCCGGCTGTAATGACACCTTCTCAAAGTTACGCAGACGGATGTTGTCAGGAGTACTGCTGGCAACCATATCCTTTGAGAAAAGAAGAACTGGTTCCTTACCTGCAACACTTCCGGTATTTGTTACATCTACAGATACAGTTATTTCATCACCAGCCATAAACGTAGTCTTGTCTGCACGAAGATTATCATAGCTATAGGTAGTATAGCTCAATCCGAAACCGAACGGCCACTGAACATCCATTACAGAGTCATAGTTATAGTTACCGCCCATCTGCCCCATATTCTCACAAGGTTTGTAATCGTATGTTGCCAAAGCATTGATATATTTAGGATATGTAAACGGCATCTTGGCGCTAAAGTTGGCATCACCCGACATCAGATTTGCCAAAGCGTCGCCACCATAGTTACTTGGAAGCATCACGTTTATAACTCCCTGTGCCAACGGTTCTATATCGTTTATGATACGCGGGCGTCCCTGATTCAATACCAGTACAATAGGTTTACCTGTCTTTGCAAGTGCCTTAACCAGATTACGCTGATTTTCCGAAAGGGTAAGATCGGTAAGATTTCCAGGAGTCTCACAATAGGAATTCTCGCCTATACATGCCACTATTACATCGGCACGTGAAGCAGCCGATACTGCCTTGCCTATCTCAGGAGCGTTTTCCTCCCACCAGTTGTCATTCTTATATGGGGCATATGTAACACCAGGTTCATAAATGATATTCTCCTTGCCATACTTGTTGCAAAATGCCTCGTATATGGTATTATATGCCTGGGCACATTCATCGGCACGGTGACCCTGCCAGCTGTATGACCATCCGCCATTAAGACAACGCATGGAATTTGCATTAGGACCTGTCAGAAGAATTTTCTTACCTTTCTTTATTGGAAGTATATTGTTCTCGTTCTTAAGAAGCACTTCCGATTCTTCGGCTGCCTGAAGTGCTACCTTGGCAAATTCTTCAGAACCGAACTTATCATACTTTTTAATATCCCAGTATGGATTCTCAAACAAGCCCAAACGGTATTTAAGTCGAAGGACACGTGCTACTGCATCATCTATCCTACTTATAGGAACTTCACCTTCCTCTACAAGCTCCTTCAAATAAGTACAGAAACTCAATTCATACGGAACCATAGACATGTCTATACCTGCGTTGATAGCTATCTTTATTGCTTCCTTCTTGGTAGCCGCAATATGGTCACGCGTACAGAGATTGTTGATATCTGCCCAGTCGGTAACAATCATACCGTCCCAATTCAAATCTTCTTTCAGCCATTCGGTCAGGAACTCACGATTGGCATGGAAAGGCATACCGTTGTCAACACCGGAATTGACCATCACGCTCAATGCTCCGTTACGAACAGCAGCAAGGAATGGAGCAAAATGTTTCTCGCGCATGTCGCTGCGTGATATTGACGATGGTGTACGGTCCTTGCCAGAAACAGGAACACCATATCCCATATAGTGTTTCATACAAGCGGCTACATTATACTCACCGATGTGGTTAGGATCTTCTCCCTGAAAACCGGCAACGGCTGCTTTACCCATCTCGGCATTTACGTAGCAGTCCTCACCATAGTTCTCCCACATACGCGACCAGCGCGGATCACGTCCCAAATCAACAACAGGAGCATATGTCCATGGAATACATCCGGCCTTGGTCTCGTAGGCAGAAATTTCTGCTCCCTTACGGACAAGGTCACGGTTAAACGAAGAAGCCATGTTTATACCTTGTGGAAACATTGTACCGCCAAGAGTATAGGTTGTACCATGTATCTGGTCCACACCATATATACAAGGGATTCCTATTTCCTTCATGGAGATGTCCTGGATCTGCTTTATTGCCTCAGCCCATTTCTCCTTGGTCTGTGCTATACTCAAAGGCACATTAAGCAGTGAACCTACTTTATATTTTCCTATTACTGTGTCGAGCATAGCAGGATTAAGCACAAAGCCATGCTTCTTGCTTTCCTCAAAATCGCTTACCACATCTATTGTTATTTCACACATCTGACCTATCTTTTCCTCCAAGGTCATCTTTCCAAGCCATTCCTTTATGTTAGCCTCAATCTCTGGATCCGATGGAATGGCAGCTGGAACTCTTTTCTCCGATACGCCACACGAGTTCACACCTATACATAACGCTGACGCAATAAAAAGGTTCTTTAGTTGATTCATAGTTATTAATATTTGAAATTTATAATATAATCCTTATCCTTTTCAGTTTTAAGCAGTAGCATTCCTTTAGGACTGCATTCTTTACCATTAACCGTTACCATACTACAATATTCCGGAAGTTTTACATTTAATTCAGGCATCCAACCACCTTTTATTATTGCTTGAACTACTTTGCCATTTCTCCACTTAAGTCCAACGGTAGCTCCGCCTCTCACCTTCATACCATAGAATTCACCGTTTTGCCAGCTATCAGGTATTGCCGGTAACAAATTTACAAAACCATCCTGACTTTGAAGAAGCATTTCTCCTATTCCCGAAGTTCCACCCCAGTTTCCATCCATTTGGAATGGCGGATGCGAGCAGAACAGATTCGGGAATGTACCACTACCATGTTTTTCCGGTTTATCCTGGGTATATGCAGGATACAGCAGACTCTTAAACAGTTTATAAGCTCTATTACCGTCACCAAGACGTGCCCAGAAGTTTATTTTCCACGCACGGCTCCATCCGGTACCTTCATCTCCTCTTCTGTTTAGAGTCACCTTACACGCCTCAGCCAATTCCGGAGTGTTATAAACAGATATCTGATTACCAGGATGCAATCCATATAAATGTGACACATGGCGATGGTGTACATCTGTCTCTTCATAATCTTCAAGCCATTCCATAAGGTATCCCTTCTTACTAATCTGGTGAGGAGGAAGCTGATATATAGCTTTCTTCAAAGAGTCTGCATACAATGAATCGACAGACAATATATGCGATGCCGTTATTACATTAGAATATAATTCCCTAACCAGCTGTATATCCATAGTAGGCCCCATACATACACTTATAGGCGTACGGTCCTTTCCTTTCAGATAGAAAGAATTTTCAGGCGATGATGTAGGAGCTGTCACCAACCATCCATGTTTTGGTTCTTTTACCATAGTAGAATAGAAGAATTCGGATGCTCCTTTAAGAATAGGATAAATCTCCGACAGATAATTTCTGTCTCCGGTAAAAAGATAATGTTCCCAAAGATGTGCACAAAGCCATGCCCCACCTGTATTTGTGGCTCCCCATGACGGATGTTCTCCGGGAGCAGTATAATTCCACACATTTGTCATCATATGAAGTACCCATCCCTTGGCATCTTGCCCATAAAAGGACTTGGCACTCTCCTCACCGCTCTCTACCAGACGTTTCACCAAATCAATCAATGGAAGATAAAGTTCTGTAAGGTTACCTTGTTCCAATGGCCAATGGTTCATTTGGACATTAATATTTGTATGATAATCTCCATTCCATGGAGTACCAGGTTCATTTGCCCATAATCCCTGCAAATTTGGAGGAAGACTTCCCGGACGGGTACTACTTATCAACAGATACCTTCCATAATTATAATATAATGCAGCCAATGAAGGATCATCAGACGACTGGAAGCTTTCTATACGTTTGTCTGTAGTAAGACGTGAAGTTTTAGCATTCTCAGGCAAATGAATACCCACACGGTGAAAATAATCACCATATGCCGAGATAGCTTCCACTTTAAGTTTGTTCCAGTCATAATCCAAAACATTATCCAGAACACGTTCAGCTTCAGATGAATACACCTCTCCATTCAGATACGAAGTCTTGGCTGATATAAACAACCATGCTTCATCCGCATTTTGTACAGATATATAATCCTCTCCGGTTTCTCTCTTTGCTTTATCTCCAAGACCTACCACACTTGTTATGGCCGAGTATCGTACGCCTCTTGCCTTGCTTCCGCTATCAAGTTCACCCGATATAAGAAGCTTGCCGTCTGAAGGACTTTCCACTTCTCCTCTCTCAGGTCTGCTCAGATTCATTCTAAAAGATATTGAATTCTTTTTATCAGCCTTTATGTGTACAACCATAACATCTGCAGTTTTGGATACATAATACTCACGTACATAATTTACTCCACCTTTTCTGAAAGATGTATAAGCAACACTCTCACTCAAATCCAGCCAACGTCTGTAATTGCTCATGCTTTCATCGGCAACCGGATAAAAATATTCTATATCCATATCGGCAAGCATCTGATACGCACCGTAAGTACCACCTTTTTCAGGTTTCTTAGGTACAAAGCTTTTATACATAAGTTCCTGTGCCTCCTTATTTTTTCCTTTAAAAAGCAGACTGCGTATTTCAGACAAACTGGTTGAAGCCTCAGGATTAAGATAATCTGCCTCCGAACCGCTCCACATACTTATCTCATTAAGAACAATCCGTTCTTTATCTGTTCCACCGTCAGGCATCATTCCAAGTCTGCCATTACCCAAAGGTAAAGTTTCTTCCCACTGTGCAGCCGGTTCATCGTACCATAAAACCATTTCAGAGCGTCTAAGCTCAGGCAAGAGATCCATCCCGGTTATAGACTTATAAATAGTCTCAGCAATTACCCTAGCACCATATTTGTTCGGATGTACTCCGTCTTGATATTCATTCGGATAATAAGGTTTCATAGCTGTATTGAGGTCTATCATGCTGATATTCCGTTCCACAGCCACTTCTTTTATAATCGGAATTATGCAATTATATATTATACTGTCATTTATTCCCCATCCTTTATTTTCAGAAGGAATAGGCAAACACAAGTATATTTTAGGTGAAGACGACAAAGTTGAAAAACTATCCAACAATGTATTCAGGTCATGCTTAAAGTCATCCTTATGTTGCCAGTTATGAGGTTTGGAATCATTTGTACCAAGTTTTATTGTAACAATGTCAGGTAGAAATTCAAGTGCTTCCTTAAAACGTTGTTCCTTCATATAAGGCAGATCGCCTTTCATGAGAAGCGTCCTGGCACTAAGGCCAAAATTTCCCACTTCGTAATCATCACCCAATAAAGACTGAAGAACAGCCGGATAACTCTCCACCGACGGATTTTCCAGGCCAAAGCCTTCAGTTATACTGTTACCTACACATGCAACTTTAATATTGTTTGCCTTAGCAGTAAAAACTACTAATGAAAGAAATAATAATAATAAATTTAAGATTTTCATTCTACTTTATATTTTAAATATTTGAAATCAGCAAAAGCATCTGATTTTTCAGATACTGACACAGCATACAGACCAATTATCACACCGGTAAATCCACCGGCTGTTTCACTACTTAAATATCTGGTATTCATTTTACCTATCTCATGATATACCCCATCAACTGTATAGCCAAAGTAATAATAACTGATATCTGACTTTATATTAAGCTCAATATCAATCTTTTTTGTCAGAGAAACAACTTTTTCTATATGCTCCAATTCACCCAGTTTATATCTTAAAACTACAGACTGGACATTATCTTCATTCTGTCGCAAAAACAAATCATAGTGCGAATCGAACTCCATAAATATTGTCAACCCCGCTTCATCGCCTGCATTCTTGCTTTCCAAAGACACTGAGGTAGCAGTCTCCATATCAAAATCCGTCTGACGGATACCAACAAACGTAGGACTTTTCCATTGACTCAAAGTAACCGGAGTAGCCATAAGTCTTAAATTTCCATTCTTAAATCTGTAATTTTCATTTATAGGATTCTGCAGATGAACCCATTCGGAAGACAATACTTCGTTCTTGAAATAAATCATTTCAAGTCGTTCCGCTACTGGATAAAGAGGTAACGTAGGAACATCCATTTTTAATGAGATAGTTCCATTTCCATTCACCACCGGCCACGCATTTTTGTCCCATCTCACTGGAGCAAGAAATGTTTCTCTTCCCAATGTGTGATGAAATCCTGGCATAGCCCTATATGCCAGACATACCATCCACCATGAACCATCTTCAGCCTCAACGATGTCTGCATGTCCTGTTCCCTGAATCTGATTTGTTTCAGCTGCCTGACATGCATGTGTCAATATCGGGTTTGCAGGATTACCTATATAAGGTCCGTCAATATATCTACTTCGTGCAATTGTTACACTATGGGCTACCTCAGTTCCACCTTCGGAAATCAACAGATAATACCATCCGTCCTTTTTATAGATATGAGGACCTTCAGGATATCTTCCACCTGTTCCACTCCATATCTTTTTTGATGGTGTGAGCTGTTCTCCTGTATTAGGGTCTATCTCACATAATACGATATATCCTCCGGGATTGCTTACCATATAACATTTTCCATCTTCAAAATATAATGATGGATCTATACCTCCCTGTTCAAGCCATACAGGTTCAGACCATTCCTCTCTTGGATCTTTTGTATGAACCAAGAAGTTTCTTCCACCATCAGAAACATTAGTCGTAATCATATAGAACGTACCGTTATCATAACGGATAGTAGGAGCATAAATACCTCCACCGGCTCCTGCTCCATCAAGCTTCAATTGTGAATTTCTGGTAAGACAGTTCCCAATCTGTTCCCAATTGACAAGGTCACGGCTATAAAAAAGCGGCACACCGGGAAAATACTGGAAACTGCTGTTTACAAGATAATATCCGTCATCGGCCTTACACACACTTGGGTCAGGATGAAAACCCGGTATCACAGGATTTTCATATCCTTGAGCAAAAATCTCAATAACACAAAATACTAGAGAAAACAAATAAAGTCGAATGTTTTGCATAGTTTTTTTAAAGTTAATAACAGATTAGTATTTAGTAGTGCAAATATACAAGATAAACAGATTATAATATCATATCGGAAAGGGTATTAGGATATGTCAAATGTTTACAATGAGGGTACCAAATGTTATATAGCCATTATTGAAACGAAAACAGTGCCGAATAATTATTTCCCGTAACATATATTTGTAAAAAGAACCTATAAAATTTATCAAATATGAGAAATAACAAATTTATCATTTCGAAGTTATCTGCAATAATATCTGGTGTTCTTATAGTATCATCAAACATAGATGCTATGACAGTAAAATCCTTGAATAAAGATTGGTATTTCAATAAAGGATATGAATCGCAGACACAATGGAAAGAAAGTATTAATTTACCTCACACATGGAATGCTGCAGATGCAATGTTCGGAAACATAAATTATTACAGAGGCATGACTAATTACTCAAAATTCATAACAATACCTGCAAACAATGACCACAAAAGATTTTTTCTGAAAATTAACGCTGCACAAACAGTTGCTGACATTTATATCGACAATCATTTCATAGCACAGCATAAAGGAGGATATACTGCTTTTACTATTGAAATTACTAATTTCATTACCAAAGGAAAGAAACACAAACTTGACATTAGGGTTAACAATACTCAAACCATGGAAATAGCGCCCATTTGCGGTGACTTCAATATATGGGGAGGACTTAACAGAGGTGTAGAATTACTTATGGCTAAAGAGGAACTATGTATCGACCCTACATTTTACGGTTCTTCAGGAGTATTTTTTACACAAAAGAATGTTACAGAAAAAAGTGCTAATCTGGAAATGAAAGCATTAATCTCTGGAAATGAAGAATTATACAAAGAATGTACTGTTGAGTTCAGTCTTTATGACGCAAAAAATAAAAACATTCTATATCGAGAGATTCCTATTATAGGTAGAGAATGTAAGACAGAATTTAAATTGGACAATCCACATTTATGGAATGGGGTGAAAGACCCTTACCTTTATTCATGTTCGGTAATCCTGAAACGTAATGGTAAGGAAATTGACAGACGTAATGAGAACATAGGTTTCAGATATTTTCATATTAATCCAGATAAAGGTTTTTACCTTAATGGAAAACCTTACGATATAAATGGAGTAAATTGTCATGAGGACCGTGCAGAAAGAGCATCGGCATATCGTCCAGGAGATTTCGAAGAAGATTTGAACTTAATTCAGGAAATGGGATGTACTGCTGTACGACTTTGTCACTATCCTCAGGACAAATACATGCATAACCTTATGGATAAGAGAGGTCTCATAGCATGGGTAGAAATTCCATTTGTAAACATATATGTAAGTAATCCTGCATATCGCGAAAATCTGATACAGCAATTAAAAGAACTTATATATCAGAACTACAATCACCCGTGTATAATCACATGGGGACTATTCAATGAAATTAATCCCGGGTGGATGGAGAACCCGCTTGGCATGACAAAGGAACTGAACAAAATAGCAAAATCAATAGACCATACACGCCTCACTACAGGTGCCAGCAACCAAGAAGATCCTCTTAACGGAATTACAGACCTTATAGCTTATAACAGATACTTCGGATGGTATGGAGATGACTGTAGTGAAATGGGGAAATGGATTGATAAAGAGCACGAAAAATTCCCCAACAAATGTATTGGTATAAGTGAATATGGAGCTGGTGGTGACGTATTTCAACAGGCAGACTCACTTATACATCCGGAGCCTTGGGGACAATGGCACCCAGAGAACTGGCAAACTTACTATCATGTAGAAAACTGGAAGCAGCTATCTAAAAGGCCATTCTTGTGGTGTAAATTTATATGGTGTATGTTTGATTTCTCTTCTGCTGGACGTAAAGAAGGAACAACTTTTGGCAGAAACGACAAAGGACTTGTTACATATGACAGAAAAATAAAAAAAGATGCATTCTATTTCTACAAAGCTAACTGGAATAAGAGTGAAGAAGTTCTTTATATAGCTGAAAAACGTAACAATAAACTTTCAAGACCTATCAAAGACATAACAATATTCAGTAACTGCAAAAAAACAGAATTATTTGTTAATGGAGTAAGTATGGGTAAAAAAGTACCTGACAATACGTGTATTGCAGAATGGAAAGATATAAAACTAATACCAGGAAGCAATCATATTGAGATACATGGAGATAATAAAACTGATTCATGCATACTATACCTGGAGAAATGATAACTATCATAATACTCTTTAAACTAAAATCCGTATTCCCAATTTGTAACAATGAAAAAACATATTATACCATTGTGTGAAACAAATTAGACTATAAACATACTGTATAATAAAAAATGAATATTCCAACATTCAAGGAAACACTTATTTCTGAAATCAAAATAGAAATATCAGAACAAAATAGGATATGAACAAACAATGTACAGAACAGAAACAAATCAATACCTATAGAATCATTCCTTTTTAATTATTTTGCAGACGAAAATATGTTGACTATAACCAATCATAAATATTAACAATTAAAAAAAGTACCATGAGTAAACACTTATCAGCAAAATGCACTCATTTGCATTTATGTAGCTTATCAATGGTTATCATGCTATTGTTTTTGCCCTGTATGGCAATGAAAGCTACTTCTCAGAACTTGACAGTTTCGGGTGTTGTAACTTCCGCTTCAGACAAAATGCCATTAATCGGTGTTAGCGTTCTGGTAAAAGGAACTACCAATGGAACTATCACAGACTTTGACGGAAAATACTCTTTAGGAGTAGAAAACGGACAGACACTGGTATTCTCTTACATCGGTTTTATCACTCAAGAAATTCTTGTAACCGATCAGAAATCATTAAATGTAGAATTAAAGGAAGACACCGAGGTGTTGGACGAAGTTGTTGTAGTAGGTTACGGTGTACAGAAAAAGAAACTCGTCACTGGCGCAACAGTACAGGTAAAAGGTGAAAATCTGGCAAAGCTGAACACAAACAGCCCACTTCAGGCAATGCAGGGACAAACTCCTGGTGTAAATATTTCTTCTACATCAGGACAGCCGGGTGAAAGTATGAAGGTTAGTATCCGTGGTTTGGGTACTGTAGGAAATGCTTCTCCTCTATACCTTATTGACGGTGTGGGTGGTGACATATCAACATTGAACCCTGCCGACATCGAAAGTATCGACGTATTGAAAGATGCTGCATCGGCTGCTATCTACGGTGCACAGGCTGCAAACGGTGTTGTGCTTATTACAACAAAATCAGGTAAGGAAGGTAAAGCACAAATTTCTTTCGATGCATATTATGGTGTGCAGAATCAGGCTCGCAAAGCCAACATGCTTAATGCACAGGAATATATGACAATTATGGACGAACAAGCCGTAAACTCAGGTAATGCACCATACGACTGGAGTTCATACAAAAGCATATACGATGCAAACGGCAATGTATATAACACAGACTGGGTTAACTCTATGTTTAAGGATAATGCAAGAACACAAAGCTACACCTTAGGTGTTACTGGCGGTTCAAAAACTTCTACATACGCTCTTTCATTGGGATATATGAGTCAGGAAGGTATAGTAGGTGGTAAAGATGTATCAAACTACGAACGTTATAACTTCCGTATAAACTCTGAGCACAAGATATTCAAGGACTCTGATCTATTGAAAGTTGGAGAACAGGTTAGCTTCGTATATAAAAAGAACAACGGAGTTTCAGTAGGTAATCAATATAACAACACACTTAGAGGAGCATTCGGCACATCACCACTTGCACCGATTTACAGCGACAATAATATATACGACTCACCATACAATGATACATCTGATTCCGACTGGTATAAAGGTGACGGAAACCCGTACGGACTTATGATGACCAATACAAACAATGAGAATAAGAATGCAGTATTCTCTGGTAACGTTTATGCAGAATTACAGCCTATAAAGAGGCTGAAGTTCAGAACAGTTTTTGGTGCAGTATACAGTTCATCAGAATATCGTAGCTTTACTCCTATGTATCAATTCTCAGAGTATAGCTATAACAATACACGTACTAAAGTTTCTCAAAACATGAACACAAGTTTGGGAATGACTTGGACAAACACAGCAACATACGATTGGAAAGTTAACGACCATTCGTTCAATGCTTTAATCGGTATGGAGGTATACCAATATTCAGGTACTTATCTTTCAGCCGGAACAGGAACGCTAAGAGAAGGTTTCGACGATTGGGAACATGCATATATCGCAAATGGTACAGCCTCGAGTACAGAAGACGGTATGTCAGTTGACGGTTATCCTCACGACGAAAGCCGCTCTGTTTCATATTTTGGACGTTTCGGATGGAACTGGAAAGAGACATACATGATCAATGCTACATTACGTGCTGATGGCTCCTCAAAATTCGCCAGAGGCAACCGCTATGGTGTATTCCCATCAGTATCTGCAGGTTGGACTCTAACAAACGAACAGTTTATGGAAGACACTCAGGATTGGCTCGACTTCCTGAAAATACGTGCAAGCTGGGGACAGGTAGGTAACCAGAATATTGACAATTACCAATATGCAGCTCCTATAACATCGTCAAACACTCATTACATATTCGGTACAAACTACGGAGCTGAAGCACAATCCGGTTACTGGGGTTCTTATCCTAGTCGCCTTGCAAATCAGTATGTGACATGGGAAACATCTGAACAGACAAATATTGGTATCGACGCGCGTTTCCTTAGAAGCCGTTTGAGCGTTAACGCCGATTTCTACATAAAAACCACAAAAGACTGGTTGGTTGCAGCTCCAATTCTTGCGACAGCAGGTACAGGTGCTCCATTTATAAACGGTGGTGACGTAAAGAATACAGGTGTTGAACTTGCTTTAACATGGAATGACCAGATTGGCAAGGATTTCAACTATAATATTGGAATCAACGGAGCATATAACAAGAATAAAGTAGGAAACATCCCTACAGAAGATGGTATCATCCATGGAGATGTAAACATGCTTTACGACAATTCACCTGAATTCTACCGCGCACAGAACGGTCATCCTATAGGTTACTTCTGGGGATACGAAACTGCAGGAATCTTCCAGAACGAGGAACAGATTGCCAACTGGAACGCTGACGGCAAACATGGAATTCTTCAGGCCGATCCTAAACCAGGTGATGTAATCTACGTAGACCAGAACAATGATGGTATAATCGATGACAATGATAAAGTAGATTTAGGTAACGGTACACCTGATTTCACATACGGATTTAATCTTGGCTTTAACTATAAGAACTTCGATTTCTCGTTAGTAGCATACGGTGCAGCCGGAAATCAGATTGTACAGTCATACAGAAACCAAGGAAACAGTAAAGCCAATTATACAACAGCTATACTTGACAGATGGACCGGAGAAGGTACTTCAAACAAGATTCCACGTGTGACAGATACAAACATTAACTGGCAGTTCTCCGACTTATATGTTCAGGATGGAGATTATCTGAGAATAAGCAACATAACATTAGGTTACGACTTCTCAAAACTGATAAATATTAAGGCTATCAGCCAGGCTCGCCTATACTTACAAGTACAGAATGCATTTACATTCACAAAGTATGACGGTATGGACCCTGAAATCGGTTACGGAACATCCGATTGGGTTTCAGGTATCGACTTGGGCTACTACCCACGTCCACGTACATTCCTTGTTGGTGTAAACTTAAAATTCTAATCAATAAACATTCTAAAAATCGTATATATGAATAAGTTTAAGATATATATTCTGGGAATCGGGTTGGCATCTATGGGACTGACCTCATGTACCGCTGCTTTCTTGGATGTAACATCCAAAACAGAATCAACTACAGACAACTTCTACAGAACCGAAAACGATGCTTACCGTGCATTGATAGGTTGTTATGACGGATGGCAATGTACAAGTTCTAATGTTGGTTGCGGATTCTATTATGCTTCAGAAATTATGGCAGACGAGTGTTTTGCCGGTGTAGGTATTACAGACGCTCGCAATTATCAGGTTTTAGACCGCTTCGATGTCAATCAATCACCTTCTGACATGAACATTCTGGAAGATGCATGGAAAAATTATTATGTTGCAATATATCGTTGTAATGAATTGCTGACACACGAAGAGCAGATTAAATGGAATAGCGAAGAAACTAAAGGAACATACTTGGGAGAATGTCGTGCCATAAGAGCAATATGCTATTTCGATATGGTACGTCTGTGGGGTAATATACCTTTGTTCACAGAACCTGTGAACGAAAATCGTCCGCAGGCCGATCCTGACGAAATCTATAATGTAATATTCAATGACTTACTCTATGCAGTCAATAATATACCGGCAAGTGCATATCCTAAAAGTGCAGCAGCAACAAACGACGGACATATCACAAAATATGCAGCAGCCTCACTGTTGGCAAGAGTTTATCTGTATTATACAGGATATTATGGCAAAGAGCCTCAAGTTGAGGGAGTAACCAAAGCTTCAGTTCTTCAAGGTCTTGAAGACTTCATAGCTGTAGCAGAAACAGAAGGATACGGACTAGTGGAAGAATTCAAGAATCTATGGCCGGCTGCATCTACATCATGGGAGCAGAATAAGACCACAGGCGATTACGAACAGACAACTACATTTGCAGGTGATGGTAATAAAGAAATTGTCTTGGCGCAAAAGTTCAACTACACACAGGATTACAATGGCAATAACGACGGTAACAGATGGCTTGTAATGATGGGATTACGCAGCTATTTAGGACATGCTCCTTATGGTAGAGGTTGGGGAGGATGTACAGTCAATCCTGCAATGTGGACTGCATACGGAACAGGAGATGCACGCCGTGAAGCATCTATTATCAACATCGTAAGTGAAGGAATATTCGATGATCCAAACTATGAAACATCATATAAAGACCAGCGCGAATACACAGGATACACTGTAAAGAAATATACTACAATGTCAAAATGGGACAAGGCCGAAAACGGTACCTGGTCATTGGTAGATGAAGTTTCCGGACTTGGAGAAGGAGACTTCCAGATATCACAATATCAGAATTTCATAGTTATGCGTTATTCAGACGTTCTTCTTATGGCAGCCGAACTTGGTAGCCCTAATGCACAGGCATACCTGAATGCTGTACGCGAACGCGCCTACACTTCAAAAGACGAAGATGGAAATCTGACATTATCAAGCAATTATCGTGAAGTAAGCGCTACAAAGGAAAACATCATGAAAGAACGTATGCTGGAATTTGCATTTGAAGGACAGCGCTATTGGGATTTGTTGCGTCAGGGAGTTGATTATGCAGCTTCACAGATTGCTACAAATACGTCTGTAGAAAGTGGTGGTAATCCTGACAATGTAGTAATAAATGCCAATAACATTGTTGAAAAGAAGGGACTTTCACAGATTCCATACAATCAGATAACATTATCTAATGGTGTGTTGAAACAAAACGCAGGCTGGTAAAAACTATAAAAATGACATTTATGAAAAAGATAATAAATAAATTATATATTGCATGCCTGATTATAACAATGGGATTATTTGCGGCATGTACTCCAGACTCTTTTGAACTGGGAGAAAAAGATATTACGGTAGACGACCTTGTTGAGAATATAGCATTCTCTATTACACATGACTCAGAAAATCCTAATATCATTCATTTAAAAAGCTTATTGCCAACAAGTTATCAGGTTTGCTGGGAACACCCTCAAGGCAGATCTCAAGAACGTGAAGTCACACTTCAGATTCCATTTGAAGGAGAATATTCTGTAAAATTCGGTGTACAGACAAGAGGTGGATTAGTATATGGAAATCCCACAACTTTCACTGTTGAAAGTTTCTGTGCAGATTTCGTAAACGATGACTTGTGGACTTACCTCACAGGTGGAGTTAATAATGAAAAAGTATGGATATTCGACAATGGTTCCTATGGATATGCCGCAGGAGAAATGACTTATGCAGACCCAAACTCTACTGTAGAATGGAATAACTGGAGTGCTAACTGGGATCCAGGAGTTGGACATACAGGTGACAACAATATTTGGGAAAGTACAATGACTTTTGATTTGAAGGGAGGAGCAAATGTAAAAGTTTACAATTCATCTTCAAATACTACCACATCTGGAACATTCATGCTTAATACAGAAAATCATACTATTTCATTTACAGACTGTGAATTGCTTCATACTCCTTCATGGACTGACAGAAGCACCAACTGGAAACTGGATTTGAAGCTACTTGAACTAGATGAAAACCATATGCGTATAGGTGTTATGCGTGATAACAGCGAAGGGCCATGGTGGTTAATATGGAATTATGTATCCAAAGAATTTGCCGACAATTATGTTCCTGAAGATTTACCAGATCCAGAACCGACTTTACCAGATGGATGGGAAGATATGGTATCAGAAGTTGTAACAAGTAAAATCAAATGGACAATGTCAACAGATGTACCTTTTGATTGGGCAAATCTTGACGGTACTCTGATGAACAATTTTACAGCAGGAAATTATCCTGATTGGGCAGCTCCTGTAAGTGATTTGGATAAATTATCTATAACACTCGATTCAAAAGAAATGACATACGAGGTTGCAACACCTGATGGAACCACAGCTAGTGGAACTTATACACTTGATGAAAAAGGTATATATACATTTAGTGGAACAATACCTGCATATCATATTGGAGGTAGCGATATAATGTTCAATACAGATGCAAACAATCAGCTTCGTATCCTAAGCATTGAATCTGCAAGTGGAAAAATTATGGGTATGTGGATTGGAGCACGTAGTTCTGAAAAAGAAGAATACATGGCTTATCACTTCATACCAAATGCAGGCAGTGGAAATACAACTCCAGAGATGACAACTATTAATGTTGATAATTCAAAGTTGGATTGGGGTAAACTAGAAAGTGACAAGAATAACTTCCGTATTGAATTATACAATATGTATGGAAGTACAGCTTCCGACAGTCCATTTGATCCTAACAGTATAGTTTTTGACTATTCTATGGAATTAACATTTACTATAAGCGGACTTACAGGTGATGCAGCAACCAAAGAATATGATGCATCACTCATGTGTACAGCTAATGGATGGTGGCCTAATTATCAAGGAACTAGCGATGTAAAAGTTAAAGGTGACGGTACATATACCATAAAATTGAAACCAGAAGCAAAATATAATGGTGTAATAGTACTTGTTATTGATATTCTTGAGATGTTTAGTGACATTGCAGATCCAGAAGCAGTAAGTGTAACTATTGATAGTTTGAAAATATTATAATATACAATAATCAGGGTATACATGATAAAAAAGTTGTCATGTATACCCGTTTTTAACCTAAAATTTTTGTTATTAAAATAAATATGAAAAACAGATTCTTTTTAATAAGTATAATAATACTAATTACCAATCTAGTAATTACCTCATGTAGTGAGGATATTAAAATAACTCACGCAAAATCAATCAAAATCTCAAAAAATGAGTTTTCTTTTGATAAAAATGCAAATAATGCACTCTTGTATATACAATCAGACGGATACTACGAAATAAACTCCGGAACAGAATGGTGTACTATCTTAAAACAAGAAACAGAATCATCACAAACAGATGTATATTCTATTAGTGTAACAGAAAACACTGGTACAGATTCAAGAAATGGAGTAATAACAATATCTTCTAACGGAAATTCACTACAAGAAATCAGAATATTTCAAGAAGCTGCAGAATTTATTGATATTGAAGGTGGAAATGAAATTTCAATAGAAGGTGATGGTGGGAAAATAGAAATTAATCTACAAACTAACAATAACTATGACATAAGTATTGATTGTGACTGGATTACTCATATAAAAGAGATATCAAATAGTAAAAACATATCAAATACAACAGAATCATTCTTTATTGACAGAAACGCAGGCAATGAAAAACGCAACGGGAATATAAATATTTCTCTAGGCAATACAATAGAAACTATTAGTATAAGCCAAAATCCGGTTGTTCAAACAATTCCTGCAGACAACAGTGGTATGGAAAGTTCTGCTAAAGAAATCTTAAGAAAAATCAATGTAGGATGGAATCTTGGTAATACGTTGGAAGCTACTGGATCTGAAACAGCATGGGGAAATCCTATAACAACAGAAGAAATGATAGTAAAAATTAAAGAGCTTGGTTTTAACGCTATTAGAATTCCATGCGCTTGGGACAATTACATATCCGACAAAACAACGTATAACATACAGGCTTCATGGCTAAGAAGAGTCAAGGAAGTTGTTGATTATTGTGTAAACAATGAAGTTTATGCTTTTCTAAATATTCATTGGGATGGAGGATGGCTTGAAAATAGTATACCAAACGGATATAGCGAGAATGTTAATGAAGAGCAAAGAGCTATATGGTTACAGATTGCAAAATATTTCCGCGATTATAATGAATTCCTTGTTTTTGCAGGATGCAACGAGCCTAACGTCGAAGATGCCGATGATATGGCTACATTATTAAAGTATGAACAAACTTTCATTGATGCAGTACGATCTACAGGTGGAAAAAACACTTATAGGACACTGGTTGTACAAGGCCCATCAACAGATATTACAAAAACATGCGAGTTGATGAATACATTGCCGGAAGATGATACCAAGGATAGAATGATACTGGAAGTTCATTATTATACGCCATGGCAGTTTTGTGGAATGGAACAGGATGAGACATGGGGAAATATGATGTATTTTTGGGGAGCTGAAAACCAAAAATATGCAACAGGTGAGTTTATTAACAGATGGTATCAGAATGGAGAAAGTGAACTTACAACACTTTTTGACAAACTAAAAAATCATTCAGATAGTAAGAACATTCCTGTTATTATAGGTGAGTTTGCTGCTATAAAAAGACAAAACCTAAATAATCAAACTGCTATTGAAGGTAATGAACAATCACGTGCAAGTTTCAACGAATGTGTAGTAAAAGAAGCAAAAGAAAGAGGTATGTTACCTTTTTACTGGGATGCAGGAAGCGGAATATTAAATAGGAATTCTCTTGAAATATCCGATAAGACAGAATACAACGGATTGATGACTGGAGCAGAACAAATTTATCCTGAGTAATTCAGAATTAAAAATTATCAAACAAAAATTAAAAGTTAAGATAAGGCTGTCTAGTATGTACTTGGACAGCCTTCCTTATATCTGAAATTAATAGTAATAATTATTTCTCACACAAAGAACACGAACTTCTCAGAATCTCTTCTTGATGTATTCATGAAATATACATAATAGTATTATTTTCGATATTATCTGCAACTCTGAATATAACTACAATATAATAAACTTTGAAATAATCTAAATATATCAACCTAGCTTAATGCAGAATATCAATAACATAAGTATCATAATTACATAGCAAACATAAACAATACATTTAAATTATAAAATACAAATACAGGATAGATCAAAAAATACATTTGATTAAAAATATATCACTTCACGAATAAATATTAATTAGGAAATGAATTTTTCCTATATTTGCATATATATATTTTTAATACTGTTTTATGAAATTACACGTATCGATACTATTACTTTATATATCAATTATATCAGTTTATAGCCAGAAATATCAATTTAAACATATTGATGTCTCTGATGGATTACCAAGCAACTCTATACGTTCAATATTCAAAGATAAAGAGGGATTTATGTGGTTTGGTACCCTTACTGGCTTATGCAGATATGATGGATACGATTTTAAGAATTATACCCATACAGATGGTGATAACAGTACAATTCCAGATAATACAATTATAGATATACAAGAAATAGCCAATAACAGACTTATCATTGAAACAATAAAAGGATACGCTATCCTAAATAAGATTACTGAGAAATTTACAACAGATTTAAGTTCAATTTCAGGCTCCCTTAATATTAAGAATATAAGTAAAGTTCACGTACAATCAGATGATAAAATATGGATGTATTCAACCGATAATGGAGGAGAACTTTATTGCAACGGAAGTCTAATAACTAGATTAGACAATAAGCTATTAAATGGGAATAAAATCACAGACATAGAATCTTACGGAAATGATGTTATCATACTATTCAATTATGGACAGATTGTATGTATTGATAGTGAAGAAAATAGAATAAAATGGATTAATACAGACATTCAGAAATGTCTACAATGTAGAAGGGACATAACATTTTCTGTTTTTATTGACAAAGAAAATCTGGCATGGATATATTGTACCGAAGGGGTTTGGGTATATAATCTAGAAAAACAGTTATGGGAAAGCAATATTCTAAACAATGTTGATTACAGAAATGAAATAGTACACTGTATCTCTCAAGATAATGATGGAAAGATATGGATAGGAACCGACTATAACGGCATAGAAATATTAAATAAGACAAATGGATTAACAGAAAAGCTAAATTCAGACGACAGCAATAAAAGAAGTATCTCACAGAATACAATTTACGATATATATACAGATAAAGATGGACTTGTATGGGTGGGGACTTATAAAAAAGGCATATCATATTATGGAGAAAGCATATTCAAGTTCCAAATGAACTATATTGAAGATATTACTAGTATAGATCAGATAAATGATTCAATATTATGCCTTGGAACAAATGGCAGTGGAATAATACTCTGGAACAATAATTCAAACAGTATAATAAGAAAATATGATACCGGAAATGCGCCTTTAGTTACATTACATAAATCAACTAACGGAGATATATGGGGAGGAACATTTAATGGTGGACTAATACACATAAAAGGAAATAAAATAAGCAAAATAAAACAAGGAGAACATAACCTTAGAAGCAACAACATATGGGCGATAACTGAGGATAACAAAAAAGGACTTTATATAGGATTTATAGATGCCGGAATCCAATATCTAAACATGAGTACAAAACAACTTGAAGATATTGGATATTATAAAACTGAGTCTGTAACATCGTTATTGTTAATCAATGACGAAGAATTACTAATAGGAACCTCATTAAATGGATGTAGAGTTTTCAATATCATAAAAGGAGAAGTTACTGAAGAACTTACAGAACAGAACAACAAACTTAGAAATAACCTTGTAAATCATATTTTCAAGGACAGCAAAGGTATTGTATGGATTGGAACACAAAATGGAATTAATATTTATAATCCTAAAACAAAAAGAATCTTAAAAATTGATGACAATACTCTTAAAGAGAACTTCATTTCAGCAATAACAGAAGACAATGATGGAAATATTTGGGTGTCTGCAACCAGAAATGTTATAAAAGTAGAAAACATAAAAATCCAGAACGATAAAATAACTTGCAACACTTTGATGTACAACAGTATGGATGGATTGCAGAATTGTGATTTCAATCTGAAATCTATAAAGAAACTTAAAAATGGAACAATAGTACTAGGTGGTATATATGGATTAAATATAATAGAGCCAACAAACATGTACTATAACACTACTCTACCGAAAGTAAACTTTACCGGATTAACCCTATCAGGAAAAGCTGTCAATATAGGTGAGAGAACGGATGGAGAAATTATACTAAACGGCAATTTAAACTACATCAACGAGCTTAAACTAAAATACGACCAGAATATTTTTGCCATATCATTATCAACAGACAACTATAGTCTACCAGAAAAAGTAAGATACATGTACAAGCTGGAAGGTTTCAAAGATGAGTGGGTAACCTTGGCTGAAGGAGTTCATGATATCACATTTACATATCTAAAACCTGGCAACTATATTCTAGAGGTAAAAGCTATAAATAGTGACGGGTACATGGGAGATAGTATATCTAAACTAAAAATAAAAATCTTACCACCATTCTGGCTGTCATGGTGGGCATTTATATGTTATTCCATATTAGCAATACTACTACTTTTATACTCAAGATATCGTCTGTTAAAGCATGAACGAGAGAAATTCAAGCTTCAACAGATAGAACAGGAAGCGCGTAAAAATGAAGAAATCAATAATATGAAATTCAGATTCTTTACGAACATAAGTCATGAACTGAGAACTCCGCTTACACTTATTATAGCACCACTTGAGGATTTACTGAAGAACACTGAAAACAATGACGAAAAAAAGATTCTTCAGATGATGAACAGAAATGCACAAAGGTTGCTCATGCTGGTAAACCAACTTTTAGATTTCAGAAAGGGAGAAATGAGCAAACATAAACTTTCTTTAGGCGAAGGAGACATAGTAACATTTATACATGGAGTGTGCGATTCATTCTTGCTTATGGCTGAAAAGAAAGACATACAGTTTTCATTCTTCTCTGGAGTGGAAAATTTCTCTATGGCATTCGATGCAGACAAGATTGGAAAAATTGTAATGAACCTGCTCTCAAATGCCTTCAAGTTCACTCCACATGGCGGAAGGATAAATGTCATGATTGACAGAATTGATAACGAGAATATACTTGAAATAAAAGTATCAGATACAGGAATTGGTATCAGTGACGCTGACAAGGAACATATTTTCGACAGATTCTATCAAAGCGATAACAAGAATGTGGAACAGCAGGAAAGCACCGGATCAGGAATAGGATTAAGTCTGGTAAGAGATTTCGTACAGTTACATGAAGGGACTGTCGATGTATTCGACAATATAGGAAAAGGAAGCGTTTTTGTTGTTCATATACCTATAAAGCATGTAACAAATACCATCCCCGATGAAACAGAAGAAAGAAAGGTTATGCCTGATATGGGAACCATAGAAAATGCAGACGAAAACGGAAATCTGCCCCTGTTGTTAATTGTCGACGACAATGAGGATTTCAGAACATATCTGAAATATAGTCTAGAGTTGCAATATAGAGTAAAACTGGCTGAAAACGGACAAAAAGCATGGGATATCATAAACAGTTCTCAAGAATTGCCGGACTTAATAATCAGTGATATCATGATGCCTGTAATGGACGGTAATACATTATGCAAAAAGATAAAGGAAGATAAAAGAACTTCACATATTCCGGTGATATTACTGTCTGCAAGGCATGCAACGGAATCCAAGCTACAAGGACTTGAGCTTGGAGCAGACGATTATGTCACCAAGCCTTTTAACATAACAATCCTGGTTCTAAGAATAAGAAAACTTATTGAACTTAGCCGATACAATAAATCAAAAGGAGTGATAGATCCTTCTCCAAGCGAAATAGTGATAACATCACTCGATGAGAAACTTATTGAGAAAGCAATTAAATATGTAGAAGACAATATATCACGAAGTGAATTGTCAGTTGAGGAACTAAGCAGTGAACTTGGAATGAGTAGAGTACACCTATATAAAAAGTTATTACAAATTACAGGAAAAACCCCAATAGAGTTTATACGCGTAATAAGACTTAAACGAGCTGCACAACTTTTGCGTGAGAGTCAGCTACATGTTTCAGAAGTTGCATTCGAAGTAGGGTTCAACAATCCTAAATATTTCAGTAGATATTTCAAGGAAGAATTTGGAGTTTTGCCTTCTGTATATCAAGAGAAAAAGGGTAAATAACAAAATATATACATTTATGAAACATTTTATAATGTTGCATCATAAAACAATTACCTGATAAAAAACATATTGTCATAATGTTTATACTTATAATATTTAATTTTGCGATATAGGATTTTACAGAATCTGAAACAAATTAATTTAAAATAGAAACATTAATTTCAAATATCAATAAATTAAGATTATGAATATGAAAAGCATGTATTATTGTCTGTTTGCAGGTCTTTTGCTTGGGGCCTGTTCTGACAATGTTTACGAACTTACCGATAGTGGTGTAATCGTAAAAGTACAGAAACCAAGCAATAACAATGCAAAACTCATCCGTCTTCAGGTAATGGGTGATAAACTTATCCATGTATCGGCAACACCTGAAAAGAGATTCTCTGATGACAAAAGCCTTATTGTTATTCCACAAAAGGAAAAGACATCATTCGATGTAGCAAATAATGGCGACACAGTTTCTATATCTACAAATGATATAAACGCATATGTTCTTGCCTCTACAGGTGAGTTATGGTTTACTGACAAAAACGGAAAAGTTATTCTACAGGAAAACAAAGGTGGAGGAAAGACTTTTACTCCTATAGAAATTGAAGGGACAAAAGGATATTCAATAAGACAAGTATTCGAGTCACCGGAAAATGAAGCTTTCTACGGACTCGGACAACATCAATCCGAAGAATTTAACTACAAAGGTAAAAACGAGGAACTGTTCCAATACAATACTAAAGTTTCAATACCTTTCATTGTATCAAACAAAAACTATGGTGTTCTGCTGGACAGCTATTCACTCTGCCGTTTCGGAAATCCTAATGACTATTCACAACTGGGCGAAGTGTTCAAGCTATACGACAAAGATGGTGTAGAAGGTGCTATTACAGGTACATACGTTCCAGAAAAGAATGCATCATCAGAGACTATAGTCAGACGTGAGCCTCAGCTATACTTCGAACACCTGAAAAGAGAAGATTTATCCAAAGTAGTCAATCTTCCAGAAAACTTCCCGTTCATGGGAGCCAACGTAACATACGAAGGTATGATTGAACCCTCTGAAACAGGTGAATTCAAATTTATACTTTATTACGCAGGATATACAAAAGTATATATCGACAACAAACTGGTAGTACCGGAAAGATGGCGTACTGCATGGAATCCTAACAGCTATAAATTCTCCGTTAACCTGGAAAAAGGAAAGAGAGTTCCACTTAAAATTGAATGGAAGCCAGACGGAGCTGTATCTTATTCAGGATTACGTGTGATGAGTCCTGTAGCTCCTGAAGAACAGGGGAAACAGTCATGGTGGAGCGAAATGACAAAACAGCTTGATTACTACTTTATTGCAGGTGACGACATGGACGACGTAATCAGCGGATACAGAACTCTTACCGGAAAATCACCTATCATGCCTAAATGGGCTATGGGTTTCTGGCAGAGCAGGGAAAAATATAACACTGCTGATGAAATGCTCGGAGCACTGAAAGGTTTCAGAGACAGAAATATTCCTATCGACAATATCGTGCTTGACTGGAATCACTGGCCGGAAGATGCATGGGGAAGCCATGAATTCGACAAGAACCGTTTCCCTAATCCTAAAGCTATGGTTGACTCAATACATGCGATGAACGCACATATGATGATTTCCGTTTGGCCTAAATTCTATACTACAACCGAACATTATAAAGAGTTCGACAAGAACGGATGGATTTATCAGCAGTCTGTAAAAGACAGCCTGAGAGATTGGGTTGGCCCCGGTTATACTTACGGATTCTACGATGCATACGATGCAGACGCACGCAAGCTGTTCTGGAATCAGATGTACGAACATTATTATCCATTGGGTATAGATGCATGGTGGATGGATGCCAGCGAACCTAATGTGAGAGACTGTACAGACTTGCAATACAGAAAAGACTTGTGCGGACCTACTGCACTTGGACCTTCTGCAGAATATTTCAATGCATACGCACTGATGAACGCTGAGGCTATTTATAATGGCCAGAGAAGCGTGGACAACAACAAACGCGTGTTCCTGCTTACACGTTCGGGATTTGCCGGACTGCAAAGATACTCAACTGCCACATGGAGCGGTGACATAGGAACAAGATGGGAAGACATGAAAGCGCAGATTATGGCAGGACTTAACTTTGCTATAAGCGGAATCCCTTACTGGACTATGGACATAGGTGGTTTCTGTGTAGAAAACAGATACGTAGCAGGACAGCAGCAGTGGAACAAGAACAAGACAGAAAATGCCGACTATAAGGAATGGAGAGAGCTGAATGCAAGATGGTATCAGTTCGGAGCATTCTGTCCGCTATACCGTGCACACGGACAATACCCATTCCGTGAAATCTGGGAAATTGCACCTGAAGGACATCCGGCATACAATTCTGTAGTTTACTACTCTAAACTGAGATATAGCCTTATGCCATACATCTACTCACTGGCAGGTATGACATGGTTCAACGATTACACTATCATGCGTCCTCTTGTAATGGATTTCACTGCAGATACAAACGTTAATAATATTGGCGACCAATACATGTTCGGTCCGTCAATCATGGTATCACCGGTATATAAATATGGAGAACGCCAGCGTGAGGTATATTTCCCTAAATCTGCAGGATGGTATGACTTCTATACAGGAGAATTCCAGCAGGGTGGAGAAAAGAAACTTGTTGACGCACCATACGAACGTATGCCTTTGTTCGTACGTGCAGGTTCAATCATTCCTTTCGGTCCAGACATACAATATACATCAGAAAAGCAGCCTGAACATATCAGACTTTATGTTTATCAGGGAGATGACGCTTCATTTACTCTATACGAAGACGAAGGTATAAACTACAACTACGAACAGGGTAAATACAGTATGATTGAGATAAATTACAATGAAGACACCAAAGAACTTGTAATATCAGACAGAAAAGGTGAATACGACGGAATGTTGAAAGAACGTACATTCGAAATCGTAAAAGTGAGCAAGGAAAACCCTGATGCTTTCGACAAGAATTCAAAAGGTATAATTGTTAAATACAACGGTAAATCACAAACAGTCAAATTGTAATCCATGAAATTATTTACATACATAGGTATATTTTGCTGCATGCTCCTGGGGGCATGCAGCTCTGTATCTGTATCCCAAAGGGAAAATATATGCTTCAATGACAACTGGTCATTCTCTCTGAGTGACAATCCCCAAGCATCAGAAACAGATTTCGATGATAAGGATTGGAGAGTATTAAATCTTCCTCACGACTGGGCCATAGAAGGTGATTTCAGCAAGGATAATCCTTCGGGAACAGGCGGTGGTGCTTTACCTGGAGGAATAGGATGGTACAGAAAAACATTTATCCCAAGTAATGAAGATTCCGACAAGATAATAAGAATAGATTTTGACGGTATATATATGAACAGTGAAGTGTTCATAAACGGCAAATCATTGGGTAAACGTCCATACGGCTATATCTCATTCGGTTACGACATAACTCCATATCTGAAATGGAATGAAAAGAATGTGATTGCAGTCCGTGTAGACAATTCGGAACAACCAAATTCCCGATGGTATTCCGGATGCGGCATATACAGGAATGTATGGCTGACAAAAACAAATCCTGTACATGTTGATGAATGGGGAACTTATGTCACGGCATCGGAAATCAGTAATGACAATGCGACATTAAACATTGTAACCACAGTACAGAATTCAGGAAATGACGATGAAACAGTAATACTGAAGTCTATACTGAACGATATGAATGGCACAGTTGTTACTGAGACAGAGTCATCCGTTTCAGTTGTTGCAGGACAGAAATCCGATATAAACCACACCCTGACTATATCATCACCTAGATTATGGGACACGGAAAATCCATATCTGTACTCTCTCGTCACAGAAATTATCAAAGACGGTAAATGTATTGACAGATATACCACAACTACAGGAGTACGTGATTTCAAGTTTGATGCCGAAAAAGGATTTATCCTGAACGGTAAACAGACTAAAATTAATGGTGTATGCATGCATCATGACCTTGGATGTCTGGGAGCCGCTGTAAACACAAGGGCTATAGAAAGACAGCTGCAGATTCTGAAAGATATGGGATGCAACGGTATCCGATGTTCACACAATCCGCCTGCACCTGAATTACTCGATTTATGCGACAAGATGGGGTTCATTGTAATGGACGAGGCATTCGACATGTGGCGCAAAAGAAAGACACCACATGACTATGCCAGATATTTCAACGAATGGCATGAAAAGGATCTTCGCGATTTTATATTACGCGACCGCAACCATCCTTCAATATTCGTATGGAGTATAGGCAACGAAGTGTTGGAGCAGTGGAGCGACGCAAAAGCTGATACTCTTTCATTGGAAGAGGCAAACCTTATACTTAACTTCGGACACTCTGCTGACATGCTGGCTAAAGACGGAGAAATGAGTGTGAATTCACTATTGACAAAAAAGCTGGCAGACTTTGTAAAAGAACTTGACCCCACACGTCCGATCACCGCTGGATGCAATGAGCCTAATCCAGGAAACCATCTGTTCAAATCAGGAGCACTTGATATCATAGGATACAACTATCATAATGTAAATATTCCTGACGTACCAAAGAACTTCCCCGGTAAACCTTTTATTATTACAGAAAGTAATTCAGCACTAATGACAAGAGGATACTACCGTATGCCTAGTAATGATATGTTCATATGGCCTGAACGTTGGGATAAACCTTTCTATGATGAAAGTTTCTCATGTTCTTCATATGACAATTGCCATGCTCCATGGGGTAACACTCACGAAGAAAACATAAAACTTGTAAGAAACAATGATTTTATCAGCGGACAGTACATCTGGACAGGATTTGACTATATAGGTGAACCTACTCCATACGGATGGCCTGCAAGAAGTTCCTACTTTGGAATCATCGATCTGGCAGGTTTCCCTAAAGACGTTTATTATCTGTATCAGGCAGAATGGACAAACAAACAAGTACTGCACCTGTTCCCTCACTGGAACTGGACTGAAGGACAGGAAATAGACATGTGGTGCTACTACAACAATGCCGATGAGGTTGAACTTTTCATAAATGGCGAGTCGCAAGGAATACGCAGTAAAGACGAGGACAACCTGCACGTGGTATGGAGGGTTAAATTTGTGCCAGGCACAGTTAAGGTAGTTGCAAGAAAAGATGGCAACATTATTGCTGAAAAAGAAATACATACAGCCGGAACTCCACATAAGATAAGACTTACTCCTGACAGAGATATCATAACAACCGACGGAAAGGATTTGAGCTTTGTCACTGTAGAAGTGCTGGATAAAGACAATAATTTGTGTCCTCTTTCTGAAAATCTTATTAATTTTGAGGTTAAAGGTAATGCTTTCATCGCTGGTGTTGACAATGGTTGTCAGACATCAATGGAACGTTTCAAGGATAATAAGCGCAAGGCATTCAACGGAAAATGTCTGGTAGTATTACAAAATAATGGAGAAATAGGCACAGCTACACTTACAGCAAACTCCAACGGTTTGGAAAGTTCAACAATAGAAATTACATCAAAATAAAAAGACATAACCATGAGAAATACATTTTTAACAACAGGGTTATTGGCATTGTCATTTATTACAGCAAATGCGCAGAACAACAAAGTTCCTGTATATTTAGATGACAAACAGCCTATAGAATTGAGAATAGAGGACGCATTAAATCGTATGACTCTCGAGGAAAAAACACGTTTAAGCTATGCACAAGGAAAATTTAGTTCTCCTGGTTGTCCTCGTTTAGGTATTCCGGAACTTTGGATGAGCGACGGTCCTCACGGTGTTCGTGCAGAGATAAACTGGAATGACTGGGGTTACGCAGGATGGACAAGCGACAGCTGTACAGCCTTTCCGGCACTGACATGTCTCGCTGCCAGCTGGAACACAAATCTTGCAGCCGACTATGGTAAAGCAATAGGTGAAGAAGCAAGGTATCGTGAAAAGGATGTACTGCTCGGTCCTGGAGTAAATATCTATCGTACTCCATTGAACGGACGTAACTTCGAATACCTGGGTGAAGATCCTTATCTGGCAGCTGAATTATGTGTGCCATATATACAGGGAGTTCAAAAGAACGGTGTGGCAGCTTGCGTAAAGCACTATGCACTGAATAATCAGGAACTATGGCGCGGACATATCGACGTACAGTTGAGCGACAGAGCTCTGCGCGAAATATATCTTCCTGCCTTCCAGGCTGCAGTTGAGAAAGGTGGAGTATGGAGCATAATGGGAGCGTACAACAAAGTAAGAGGAACTCATGCTACACACCACAAACTGCTCAACAACGATATTTTGAAAGGTGAGTGGAATTTCGACGGTTGCGTAATCACAGACTGGGGTGCTGCACACGACACATACGAAGCTGCAATGTACGGACTTGATATAGAAATGGGATCATATACCAACGGGCTGACTTCAGAATCTGAATTCGGTTATGACGATTACTATCTGGGGAAAAATTACCTGCAGATGGTAAAGGACGGAAAAATTCCAATGGAAGTGGTAAATGAGAAAGCTGCTCGTGTATTAAGACTTATTTTCCGTACAGCAATGAACAGAGAAAAACCTTTCGGTTCAATTACAAGTGAGGAACATTACAAGACTGCATACAACATTGCTACCGAAGGAATAGTACTTCTCAAGAACAAATCATCAAAGAAAGCTCCTGCACTTCTTCCGATAGATATGAACAAATATAATAAGGTTCTTGTAGTTGGAGACAATGCCGTAAGAAATCTTATGGCAGGAGGAGGTTCATCAGAGCTGAAACCAAAACTTGTAGTAACTCCACTTGATGCACTTAAAAAAGAGTTCGGTGCAAAAATTGAGTTTGCTCAAGGATATATGGCAGGAAAACCTATGTACGGGCAGGAAGAAGTCATTCCACAAGCAAAAATGGATTCACTGCGTAATGATGCTGTACAAAAGGCAGGTAAAGCTGATTTGATAATTTTTATTGGAGGTCTCAACAAGAATCATTTCCAGGATTGCGAAGGCGGTGATAGAAAAACATTCAGTCTCCCATTCGGACAAGATAAATTAATCGAAGAGATAATAAAGGTAAACAAGAATATCGTGGTAGTGATAACAAGCGGTAACGCAGTAGAAATGCCATGGGAGAAAGAAGTATCTTCAATAGTACAATCATGGTATCTTGGATCTATTGGAGGAACAGCATTGGCCGATGTTCTTACAGGAAAAGTAAATCCTAGCGGAAAACTTCCTTTCTCTTATCCTGTGAAACTGGAAAACTGTCCTGCACACTATTATGGCGAAATGAGTTACCCTGGTGATAGTATCAAACAGGAATACAAGGAAGACATCCTCGTAGGCTACCGTTGGTACGATACCAAAAACATAAAGCCTCTGTATTCATTCGGTCACGGTATCAGCTACACCACTTATTCCTATTCAAAACCTTCTATTTCTGGAAAATCAATATCTGAAAACGGAGAATTGACCATTTCTGTAAAAGTTAAGAATACAGGCAAAGTCAAAGGTAAAGAAACCGTGCAGTTATATATAGGAGATGAAAAATGCAGTCTTCTACGCCCTGAAAAAGAGCTGAAAGGTTTCTGTAAGGTTGAACTTGCTCCAAACGAAGAAAAGGAAGTTACTTTCACCGTTGATGCAAATGACTTGAAGTTCTTTGATGACAGGACTCAGAAATGGACAGTTGAACCTGGAAAATTCAAGGCTTATATAGCTGCCTCATCAGATGACATACGTAAAACTCTAGAATTCGAATATAAATAGCCTCAAAAACCCACTACTAATGAATCATATCCATAAGTAGTGGGTTTTATTACTTTCTTTTATCATAATATTAAAATGATATCGTACCTTGTCACCACCTTCTCTCCGGCATTATAATCATAAGTATAAGATATACTATAACCCCTGAGAATGCTGTAAATACAGTAAGCAAAGCATAGCCTACCCTGACCAAAGTAGTGTCCAATCCGAAGTATTCAGCCAGTCCGGAACATACTCCGGCTATCATGCGGTCATTTGAACGTGTAAGTTTTCTATTATTCATAATCTCCAGTTTATTTCACATACGAAGATAGTGAAAAACAACGAATATGCACACTTACTCTTAAAAACTTTTAAACAAATGCCATTAATACCTATTTATTTTGTTATTTTGCAGCAAATTAGGGATAAAAGTGAGTAAACTATATATAGATAAGTGTCCCATATGCGGACAAAGCCAATTCGAGAAGGTTATGACATGTACAGACCATTATGCTACTGGCGAATCATTCGATTTGTGCCGGTGCATCAACTGTAGCTTTATGTTTACTCAAAATGCACCTGTCGAGTCTGAAATAGGCAGATATTACGAATCACCGGACTATATTTCGCACAGCGACACTCACAAAGGCCTTATGAACTCGGTATATCATAAGGTAAGGAAACACATGCTTTCAGAAAAGGCAAAACTAGTGGGCAAGAGCAGCAATCTCACATGCGGAAGGATTCTTGATATAGGTACAGGTACGGGATATTTTGCCGACAAAATGAAAAAAGAAGGTTGGCAAGTATCTGCCATAGAGAAAAGCCCTCAAGCAAGGGAATTTGCCAAGAAACATTTCGGTCTGGATGTAAACCCTCCGGAAACATTATTTACTCTTAAAGAAAAATCCTTCGATGTTATTACGCTTTGGCATGTAATGGAACATTTGGAACAGTTGAACCATACATGGGATACACTGGACAAGATTCTTAAAGACAGCGGAACTCTGATAATTGCTGTACCAAATGCAGCATCTTATGATGCCGAAAAATATAAGGATATGTGGGCCGCATACGATGTGCCACGCCATTTATGGCACTTCACACCAACAACAATCAAAAGGCTCGCATCAAAACATGGTTTTACGATGACAGAAAGATATCCTATGCCATTCGATGCATTCTATGTGTCAATGCTCAGCGAAAAGTACATGAAGAAACCGAATACTTTCGTACGTGGGTTATTCACAGGAACTAAAGCCTGGATTGCATCACTCAACCATAAGGATAAAAGCAGTTCAATGATTTATATATTCAGAAAGAAACAAGCATGAAAAAACATAAATCAATATTCGATATGCAGTTCATCACGGCAGGCATCAGTACTACTATGGTGTTATTTCTGCTTGGACTTGTAGTATTCTTTGTACTTACAGCAAACAATCTTTCTGTATATATCAGAGAAAACATTGCCTTTAGTGCAATACTTGATGACGGAATAAAGGAAACTTCTATAATAAAACTTCAGGAAAGCCTCAACAAGAAAGATTATGTAAAACAGACAGTCTATATATCAAAAGAACAGGCTCTTAAAGAACAGATTGAAACAATGGGAACAGATCCGAGTGAATTCCTAGGACATAATCCTTTCAATGCTTCCATTGAGATAAAGCTTAACGCGGGATATACTAATCCAGACAGTATAAAATGGATAGAGAAAGAACTGATGGCAAACAAGAGTATACTGGAAATAAGTTATCCTCAGAATCTGCTTGACTCCGTAAACAGAAATCTTCAGAAAATCAGTGTATTCCTTTTGGGACTTGCCATTCTGCTCTCTTTGATATCGTTCTCGCTTATAAACAATACTATACGCCTGACAATATACTCCAAAAGATTTCTGATACACACAATGAAACTTGTCGGTGCCAGTTGGGGCTTCATACGCCGTCCTTTCATCACCAGGAACCTATGGATAGGAATACTTTCAGGAGCTGTGGCGAATGCTATTCTTACAGCACTGGCATATTCGGCAGTGAAATATGAGCCGGAATTGCTGGATATCGTATCGCCGGAGAGTATAATAATAGTGGCAGCAGCGGTTATGGTGTTCGGAATAATAATAACCACACTATGCGCCTACATATCGATAAACAAATATCTGCGCATGAAAATAAGCGAACTGTATTGATAACAATAAAACAATCAAGATATGGACAGAACCAAATTTGCATTTGACAAGACAAACTTCATCCTCCTGGGGATAGGGATGGCAGTTATTATCATCGGTTTCCTGCTGATGACAGGACCTGGTTCGACAGAAACAACCTTCGAACCTGACATTTTCAGTGTACGCCGCATAAAAGTGGCTCCTTTTGTATGTTTCGTAGGATTTATTTTCATGATATACGGCATACTGCGTAAACCAAAATCAATTTCACAAAACATAGAAGAATAAAGAATAACAAACATGACATGGATTGAAGCTATTATTCTGGGAATCCTTCAAGGATTAACAGAGTATCTGCCTGTGAGCAGTAGTGGGCACCTGGCCATCGGCTCTGCACTTTTTGGTATTAAAGGAGAAGAGAACCTTACATTCACCATCGTGGTGCATGTGGCAACTGTGCTAAGTACATTAGTGATATTGTGGAAAGAAATAGACTGGATTTTCCGAGGTCTGTTCAAGTTCCAGATGAATGAAGAGACAAAATATGTTTTAAACATAATAGTTTCCATGATTCCAGTGGGAATAGTAGGAGTATTCTTCAAGGATTATGTAGAAGACATATTCGGTTCGGGACTACTTATTGTAGGAATAATGCTGTTGGTCACTGCAGCTCTATTGGTATTCTCATATTATGCAAAACCTCGTACCAAAGAGAAAATAAGCATGAAAGATGCGTTTATTATCGGTCTGGCACAGGCTTGTGCAGTAATGCCTGGACTGTCGCGCTCCGGTTCTACCATAGCCACAGGATTGCTGTTGGGCAACAAGAAAGAATCACTTGCACAATTCTCATTCCTGATGGTTATTCCTCCAATATTGGGCGAAGCATTGCTGAGCGGAATGGAGATAGTAAAAGACGCATCGGCAGCCAATGCAGAAATGTCTATAGGCGCACTTATTGCAGGATTTCTTGCGGCTTTCATCTCAGGATGCATAGCTTGTAAATGGATGATAAACATAGTCAAGAAAGGAAAACTGGTTTATTTCGGTATTTATTGCGCTATAGCAGGAGCTATAACTATAGCTGTATCATTACTCAACTAAAACGGTCTTTATGCTGGATTTTAAGGAAGGAGAAATTCTATACATAGACAAACCGCTGAAGTGGACATCATTTGCAGTAGTAAACAAACTTAGATATCACATAAGCCGCAAGCTTGGGGTGAAGAAAATAAAAGTAGGACATGCCGGTACACTTGATCCTCTAGCAACGGGAGTAATGATTATCTGTACAGGGAAAGCCACAAAAAGGATAGAAGAATTCCAATACCATACCAAGGAATATATTGCTACTCTGCAATTGGGTGCCACTACACCATCGTTCGACCTTGAAAAGGAAATAGATGCAACATACCCCACAGAGCATATCACCCGCGAAATGGTGGAAGAAGTTCTGAAAAAGTTCATCGGAACCATAGAACAGGTGCCGCCGGTATTCTCGGCATGCAAAGTTGATGGGAAAAGAGCATACGACCTTGCAAGAAAAGGCGACGATGTTGAACTTAAAGCCAAGACGCTTGTTATAGATGATATAGAGCTATTGGAATGCAACCTGCCTGAAATAAAAATAAGAGTAGTTTGCAGTAAAGGAACTTACATCCGTGCTTTGGCAAGGGATATCGGACAAGCACTTAACAGTGGAGCGCACCTCACCGGACTAATACGCACACGGGTAGGAGATGTAAAGCTGGAAGACTGCATGAAACCTGAAGATTTCGAGCAATGGCTCGACGAGCAAGATATTAAAGTTACAAACGATTAAGGAAAGAAAGGACCAAAAAGATGAAACTGTCACAATTCAAATTCAAATTGCCGGATGAAAAAATTGCTCTGTATCCTACCGACTACAGAGACGAATCACGCCTGATGGTAGTACACAAATCTACAGGCGAAATAGAACACAAGATGTTCAAGGACATCCTGAATTATTTCGACGACAAGGATGTGTTTATCTTTAACGATACTAAAGTATTCCCTGCACGTTTGTACGGAAACAAGGAAAAGACAGGCGCTAAGATTGAAGTTTTCCTTCTGAGAGAGCTCAATGAAGAGCTCCGTCTGTGGGACGTTCTTGTAGACCCGGCACGTAAGATACGTATCGGAAACAAGTTGTACTTCGGTGAGGACGACTCTATGGTGGCCGAAGTTATAGACAACACGACATCAAGAGGACGTACTCTACGTTTCCTTTACGATGGTCCACATGATGAGTTTAAAAAAGCCCTATATGCACTTGGCGAGCCACCATTGCCGCCATTTATAAACCGTCGTGCCGAACCTATAGATGAAGAACGTTTCCAGAATATATTTGCAAAGAACGAAGGAGCCGTTACAGTTCCTGCATCAGGATTGCACTTCAGCCGTGAATTGATGAAACGTATGGAAATCAAGGGTATAGACTTTGCATTCATCACTATGCATGCCGGACTGGGCAACTTCCGCGAAATAGACGTTGAGGACCTTACAAAGCATAAAGTAGACTCCGAGCAAATGTTTGTCAATGCAGAAGCATGCCGTATAGTAAACAATGCCAAAGACAACGGTCATAATATCTGTGCCGTAGGTACTACTGTAATGAGAACTATCGAAACAGCTGTCAGCACAGACGGACACCTTAAGGAATACGAAGGATGGACTAACAAATTCATCTTCCCTCCATATGATTTCAGCGTGGCAAACTCAATGGTGAGCAACTTCAACATGCCTATGTCTACAATGCTTATGCTGGTTTGCTCGTACGGTGGATACGAACTGATAATGGATGCCTACAACATCGCCCTTAAAGAAGACTACCGTTTCGGTACTTACGGCGATGCAATGCTTATATTGGACAAGTAATCATGGCAAAAGTATTCTTAGGCCTCGGCACCAACCTTGGCGACAAAAGAAACAATCTGCTCACTGCAGTAACCAATATAGAAAAGAAGATAGGGAAGGTGACTTCCCTATCTTCTTTTTATGAAACAGAGCCTTGGGGATTTGAATCGGACAACTCATTCCTGAATGCAACCCTTTGTGTAGAGACATTGCTTGAGCCTATAGCTATCCTCAGTATTATCAAGGAAATAGAAGTTGAAATGGGCAGAACGCAGAAATCGGTAAATAAGGTATATTCAGACCGCCCTATTGATATTGACATTCTCCTTTACGACGATATGATTATGGAGTCAGATGAACTGACTATTCCCCACCCGCTTATGACTGAAAGAGATTTTGTGATGAAACCATTAGTGGAAATAGCTGGTGATGCTGTGCATCCTGTATTTAAAAAGAAGCTAAAAGAAATATTACATTAGTGTAAACTGAATTTCTTATATATATTGGATAAAACACCAAAATATCTCGAAGAAATGTATAAACCACACTGTGATTTGCATAAATTACAGTGATATTTCTATAAACCACAGTGTGGTTTATAGAAATACAAGTTTAATTTATAAATCATATCAGCACATTTATAATTTTTTTCCCGCACTTCTGACACTTTACAAGACCACGTATGTTAAAATAATATGCATTTTGTAATTATTCCAATTAATATGCGTATCTTTGCAGGCGAAAATAAAAGTGGAAAGATTTGAGTAGCTTGCAACCACGGAAAAAAATGCTAAAACACATATATTTATTCCTACATTCCTACTCTGTCCGTACACGGATAATTACAATCAATAATTTTTTAATTTAAAACGTAAAATGGGATATTTATTCACATCCGAATCTGTGTCTGAAGGACACCCCGACAAAGTAGCCGATCAAATATCGGATGCTGTGCTTGACAAACTGTTGGCTTATGACCCCAGTTCTAAAGTAGCTTGCGAAACATTGGTAACTACCGGACAGGTGGTACTGGCAGGAGAAGTGAAAACCAATGCGTACATCGACTTGCAGCGTGTAGCTAGAGAAGTAATAAACAAGATTGGCTATACAAAGAGCGAGTATATGTTTGAAGGAAATTCATGTGGAGTGCTTTCTGCAATTCACGAACAGAGTGCAGACATCAACCGCGGAGTGGAACGCGAAGAACCAATGGACCAGGGTGCCGGCGACCAGGGTATGATGTTCGGTTACGCTACAAACGAAACCGAGAACTACATGCCTCTTTCGCTTGACCTTGCACACAAGATACTTAGAGTACTTGCCGATATCCGTCGCGAAGGCAAAGTTATGACTTACCTCCGTCCGGACTCAAAAAGCCAGGTTACTATAGAATATGATGACGACCGCCGTCCTGTAAGAATAGACACTATCGTAGTTTCTACACAGCACGACGAGTTCGTTGCTCCTGCAGATTCTTCTAAAGAGGCTCAGCTGAAGGCTGACGAAGAGATGCTTGCTACTATCCGTAAGGACGTTATCGAAGTGCTTATGCCAAGAGTGATAGCAGAAATACACAACCCTGCTGTATTGGCTCTGTTCAACGACAACATCAAGTATCACGTAAACCCTACTGGCAAGTTCGTTATCGGTGGTCCTCACGGTGATACAGGTCTTACAGGACGTAAGATTATAGTTGACACATACGGTGGTGCAGGTGCACACGGTGGTGGTGCTTTCTCCGGTAAAGACCCAAGTAAGGTTGACCGTAGCGCAGCATATGCAGCACGCCACATTGCCAAGAATCTTGTAGCAGCTGGTGTAGCAGATGAAATATTGGTACAGGTTTCATATGCGATCGGTGTTGCAAAACCTATCAACATCTATGTCAACACTTACGGCAGAAGCAATGTAAACATGACTGACGGCGAGATAGCAAAGAAGATTGACGAAATATTCGACATGAGACCTAAAGCTATCGAACAGCGCCTGAAACTCCGCAACCCTATCTACAGCGAAACAGCTGCTTACGGACACATGGGTCGTGAGCCAAAGGTTGTTACAAAAACATTCGAATCTGTTTACGAAGGCAACAAGACAGTTGAAGTAGAACTCTTTACATGGGAAAAACTGGACTACGTAGACAAAGTAAAAGAGGCTTTCGGACTATAATCCGATAAGATACAAAATGAAGGATGAATGACACATAGTGTATTCATTCTTCATTTTTTTGTATTGACAGACTGCAAAATAATTTGCAATTATCTCCTAATAACTAAAGACTAAAAAACCAACAACTAAAATTAAAAACTTGGAAAATATAAAATCAGTATGCGTATATTGCGCATCAAGCACAAAAATAGACGAAGCTTATTTCGAAGCGGCAAAACAATTGGGCAAACTGCTGGCGGAAAAAGGTATAAATGTGATAAACGGAGCCGGATGCCAGGGACTTATGGCAGCCGTATCAAATTCAGTTCTTGAGGCGGGAGGAAAAGTGACAGGAGTAATTCCACACTTCATGGTAGAACAAGGCTGGAACCACACCGGACTGACACAAACCATTGAAACTGAAACGATGCACGAGAGAAAAAACCTTATGGCTGAAATGAGCGACGCGGTTATCACACTGCCAGGAGGATGCGGCACACTGGAAGAACTGCTGGAAATAATCACATGGAAACAGCTTGGACTTTATCTCAACCCTATAGTTGTCCTGAACATAAACGGATATTTCACTCCGCTACTCAATATGCTTGAAAAAGCCATTGAAGAGAATTTTATGAGACCTGAACATATAAAACTATGGGAAGTGGCAAGTACACCAGAAGAAGCTATAGATTTATTATACACAACACCTATGTGGAACAAAGAATTTCGTAAATTTGCAGCCATATAAGTATTTATCGAAATCCTGATATGAATGAGTGGAAATTATTCAACGACAGCGTATGCGTAAAACCTGATACTGAGCAAATATCAATGCCGGCCGACAATGGTATGCAAGGCGAAGCAATGCCATATAAGCTGGTATCGGACAGTAACGTCATGACTGCCATCATGTTAGGCTTTCTGCTCATTGTCATAGCTCTACAGAATGAGAAAAATGGTGTCATAAGAATATTCCGCAACTGCATTTCAGCCTCATCAGACAGGACAAACCTTTTTGACGAGAATTACTCTACCACATCCAACATTCCTACAATACTTCTGTGCGGTGTAGCCGGTGTAATGGGTGGAATGCTTATTTATCACTATTTCTCATATTCCAATCCAGACTTTTTCCTTAAGGTAAACCACACTTTAATGATGACAGTATATGTAGGTCTCCTGCTTGCATATCTGATAGCAAAGTGGATAATGTATTCATTCATAAACTGGATATTTTTCGACAAAGAAAAAAGTAAGCTATGGATAGAAAACGTTTTTAACATAATTGCCGCTCTCGGATTTACACTTTTTCCCACAGCACTTTACATAGTATTTCTTGACTCGGAGTTTCATTTATCTGCGAAAATCATACTAATTATCATCTTTATAAGTAAAATATTGTTATTTTATAAGTGTTTTAGGTACTTTTTCTGCAGTTTTTATGGTGCTTTACATTTAATTTTGTACTTTTGCACCCTCGAAATAATACCCGACCTTATTCTGTGGAAAGGTATAGAATTAATTAACAGCATATTGATATTAAAAACTTAAAGCATTGAAGATAAAGAAAGTTCTTGTTTCTCAGCCAAAACCGACAACAGAGAAGTCTCCTTATTTTGACATTGCTGAGAAATACGGAGTGAAGATAGATTTTCGCCCGTTTATAAAAGTAGAGAGCCTGACTGCAAAGGAATTCAGACAGCAGAAAGTTTCTATCTTGGACCATACAGCTATCGTGTTTACATCACGCCATGCAATAGACCACTTCTTTAATCTTTGTGTGGATTTGCGTGTCACAATACCTGAAACAATGAAGTATTTCTGCACATCAGAAGCAATTGCTCTGTATATTCAGAAATATGTTCAATATAGAAAACGTAAAGTATTCTTCGGTCCTAGTGGTAAATTTGCAGATTTACTGCCTACAATCATCAAGCACAACACTGAAAAGTATTTCATCCCAATGTCGGATGTTCATAACGACGAAGTTAAAGACTTGCTTGACAAACATAAGATACAGCACACAGAAGCTGTAATGTATCGCACTGTAAGCAACGATTTCACACCGGAAGAAAGCTTTGATTATGACATGCTTGTATTCTTCAGCCCTGCAGGAATACAGTCATTGATGAAGAATTTCCCTGATTTCGAACAGAAAGACATAGCAATAGGATGTTTCGGCCCTACAACTGCAAAAGCAGTAAAAGATGCAGGCTTGCGTCTGGACCTTGAAGCTCCATCGGCTACAGCTCCATCAATGCCGGCAGCACTGGATTCTTTCATTCGCGAACATAATAAATAATAAATAAGTAATATCATCACCAACCGGGTGTTTTGTATCGGGAAAGTTTTTTAACTTTGCGGTGCGGAACTCCCGGTTTGTTTTTTTAACTATAAAATAAAGATTAATGAGCGAGAAAAAAATATTCACACTAAGTAAGGAAGAGAGACTGAACAGCAAGATTATCATAGAAAAGCTGTTTTCAGGAGGAAGCAAATCTCTGCCGGCATTCCCGCTCAGAATAGTCTATATGCCTGTGGAAGAAGAAACACTTCCCACAATATCTCTGCTTATAAGTGTTCCCAAAAAAAAATTCAAAAGGGCTGTGAAAAGAAACAGAGTTAAAAGACAGATAAGGGAAGCATACAGAAAAAACAAGTTCATACTGAAAGATCTGCTGGAAAAGGAAAACAAGAAAGCTGCTATAGCTTTTATATGGCTTGGCAATGAATTATGCGACTCTTCTGAAATAGAAAACAAAGTAATAAAATTGCTACAACTCACTGCAGAAAAGTTTGTCTGAACGATGAAAGCTATCAAACAGATATTGACATACATACTGCTGGCACCTGTATATTTCTACAGGAACTGCATTTCTCCTTTTACTCCTCCTTCATGCAGGTTTACTCCCACATGCTCCGAATATGCTATTGAAGCCCTAAAAAAACACGGTCCTATAAAAGGTCTGTACCTTACTATAAGAAGAATTCTGCGCTGCCATCCGTGGGGCGGCTCAGGCTATGACCCAGTGCCCTAATACAAATCATACATATATCATGATTACAGATATCCATTCACACATATTCACTGACATGCATGAACATAAAATCAACAGTTTCAGCATGAAAGACAAGGATACAGACGGTTTCATTTCGGCTAAACATATTTCCATAGGCATACATCCATGGTATGTAACAGCAGACGACATTGAACAACAGACAGAATGGATAAAACAGACAGCAAAAACCGACAATCGAGTAATTGCCCTGGGCGAATCAGGAACGGACAAACTGTGCGATACGGATATGAAGCTGCAAACCGAAGCGTTCTGCAACTGCATCACCTTATCTGAAGAGCTTAAACTCCCCCTTATCATCCATTCCGTAAAGACTTCGAACGAAACAATAAGACTCCGAAAGTCAATAAGACCTAAACAGGCGTGGATTATACATGGCTTCCGCGGAAAGCCGGAAAAGGCATTGCAGTATATAAGTAACGGATTCTACCTGTCCTACGGAAAACTATATAACACTGAAGCAATAAAAATAACACCACACGACAGACTATTGTTTGAAACAGACGAGTACACAGGAAACATTAACGAAATAATCACTAGTGCGGCAGTAGTACTTGAAATTCCGACCGATAAACTACTGGACATAGTATCAGAAAATACTAAACGGCTCTTTTTTAATAGATAAAAATTTGTTATTCAGATAAAGTGTCGTAATTTTGCCATCAACAACTAACGGTAAACGAAGTTAAACCAAAAATTTTATATGTTAAACTAAGAATTTCATTCGATGAACTTTGTAGAAGAATTAAGATGGCGCGGAATGGTACACACCATGATGCCAGGCACAGAAGAACTACTTGAAAAAGAAATGGTAACAGCTTATCTCGGTATTGACCCTACTGCAGACTCTTTGCACATCGGTCACTTATGCGGCGTTATGATGTTAAGACATTTCCAGCGTTGCGGCCACAAGCCGTTGGCTCTAGTAGGTGGTGCTACTGGTATGATTGGCGACCCGTCCGGAAAATCACAGGAACGTAACCTGTTGGACGAAGAGACATTGCGCCATAATCAGGAGTGTATCAAGAAGCAGTTGGGCAAATTCCTCGATTTCGAATCGGACGCCCCAAACAAGGCAGAACTGGTAAACAACTATGACTGGATGAAAGACTTCTCATTCCTCGACTTCGCACGTACAGTAGGAAAGCACATCACCGTAAACTACATGATGGCAAAAGATTCTGTACAGAAACGTCTTAACGGAGAGGCACGCGACGGACTTTCATTCACTGAATTTACTTATCAGCTGCTGCAAGGATATGACTTCCTGCATCTGTATGAAACCAAGAACTGTAAACTTCAGTTGGGCGGTTCCGACCAGTGGGGTAACATCACCACAGGTGCCGAACTGATTCGCCGTACTAACGGTGGCGAGGTTTATGCGCTTACATGTCCGCTTATAACAAAAGCCGACGGTGGTAAGTTCGGTAAGACAGAATCAGGAAATATATGGTTGGATCCTCGATATACATCTCCATATAAATTCTATCAGTTCTGGCTCAACGTTAGCGACGAAGACGCTAAGAAATATATCAAGATTTTCACTTCAATATCAAAAGAAGAAATCGACAGCCTGATTGCTGAACATGAAACAGCTCCTCACTTGCGCGTTCTTCAGAAACGTCTTGCCAAGGAAGTTACTATCATGGTTCACTCTGAGGAAGACTATAATGCAGCTGTTGAAGCATCAGGAATCCTGTTCGGTAATGCGACTTCAGAGGCTTTGAAGAAACTTGACGAAGACACTCTTCTTTCAGTATTCGAAGGTGTTCCACAGTTCGAAGTTGCCAAAGCCGACATCGAAGCCGGAATAAAGGCTGTTGACCTGTTTGCCGAAAAGACAGCTATCTTCCCTTCAAAAGGCGAAATGAGAAAGATGGTACAGGGCGGTGGCGTTTCTTTGAACAAAGAGAAACTTACTGCATTCGACCAAGCTATCACAGCCGAAGATTTGCTTGACGGCAAATATCTTCTCGTACAGCGTGGAAAGAAAAACTATTATCTTATAATAGCAAAATAAAAACAAATACACACTTTTTCTTTTTTTTTCGGGGTCGTAGGACATCAGTTTCTGCGGCCCTTTTTTTTATTTATACCCGAATTTGTTATCTTTGCATCAGATACTTAAACCTATTAATTTTATCAAAAAATGAAAAATCACTTTTTACTGCGCATGTGGACAGTGTTCAACCTACTGTTTATATTTACAACAGCCACATTTGCATACACAGAAAGAAATCTACTCCAAAATTCAATCACAAAAGAACAACTAAAAGAGGCTTTGGTAATGAACTGCGAATGGGTTCCATATCCTGCATATTCCGACCGCGAAGGATGGAACTCCCTGCTCTGCGAAGAAGACAGACAGACACTTATCAAAGCTGGAGAAAGGATGCTTGACTACCAATGGCAGGTAATACGTGCCACTGACTATCTGGAATACGAACGTAGCGGCGAAAGAAACATCATGCAAAATCCATACGAAGCAAACCGCAAAGCCATAAACATGCTTATGATGGCCGAACTTGCCGAAGGAAAAGGACGATTCGTAGACCAACTTATAAACGGTGTATTCTTCAGCTGCGAAATGACTTCATGGGTTCTGTCGGCACACCTGCCAAGACAAAGCACCAAACGTTCTATGCCGGACTGGCGCGAACAAATCATAGACCTGGGCTCAGGAAACTACGGTTCTATGATGGCATGGGTATATTATTTCTTCCACGACACATTCGACAAGGCAGACCCAGTAATATCACTACGTTTGCGCCACGAACTTCAGGAACGTATTCTTGATCCTTTCATGGAAAACGACCGCGAATGGTGGATGGCTTTCTATTGGAAACCGGGAGAAATCATCAACAACTGGAATCCTTGGTGTAACTCAAATGTTCTTCAGTGCTATCTTCTTCTTGAAGATAACCGCGACAAACTTACAGATGCAGTATGGCGTACAATGCAATCAGTAGACAAATTCATCAACTTCGTAAAATCTGACGGTGCATGCGAAGAAGGTACTTCATATTGGGGACATGCTGCTGGAAAGATGTATGACTATCTACAGATACTCTCCGACGGTACAAACGGAAAAGTATCTCTTTTCAGTAATCCTATGATACGCCGCATGGGTGAATATATCAGCCGCTCGTATGTAGGCGACGGATGGGTAGTAAACTTTGCTGATGCTTCGGCAAAGGGTGGTGGCGATGCCCCATTGATTTACCGCTACGGACGTGCAGTGGGCAGCGAAGAGATGATGCAGTTCGCAGCATATCTGCTCAAAGGCAAACGTCCTACTATTCCTCTTGGCAATGACGCCTTCCGTACTTTGCAGTGTGTACTGCTCAATAAAGAACTGGAACAGACAGAAGCAGCTCACAATGTTCCTGCATGTACATGGTATCCCGAAACAGAATTCTGCTATCTGACCAACAATTCAGGATGGTTCCTTGCCACAAAGGGAGGTTTCAACAACGAGAGCCACAATCATAACGATGCAGGTACATTCTCACTCTACATCAACAACACTCCTATGTTTATTGATGCGGGAGTAGGAACATACACACGCCAGACATTCAGCAGCGAAAGATATTCCATCTGGACCATGCAGAGCAACTACCACAATCTGCCTATGATAAACGGTGTTCCGCAGCGTTTCGGACAGGAATACAAGGCGACCAATGTTGTATGCAAAGAAAAACAGCGTTTCTTCTCTGCCGACATTTCCACAGCATATCCTGAAGAAGCAGCCGTGAACAGCTGGACACGATCATATAAACTAGAGAACAAACGTCTTGTAATAACAGATAAATTCTCGCTGAAAGAAATAAAGGCTGCCAATCAGGTGAACTTCCTCGTTTGGGGAGATATTGATATAAGCAAAGCCGGAAAAATAAGCATAAAAGTGGACGACGAACATGCCACACTGGAATATCCTAAAAACTTCAAGGCTACTCTTGAGACTATAGAGCTTCCTGATACACGCCTATCAAATGTATGGGGAAAACAGATTTATAGAATAGTCCTGACTGATACACAAAATAAACTTGAAGGAAACTATAAGTTCATCATCAGGTAGTATTTAAAAACGTTTGCAAACTGTTTTAAAAATCTTTGCAGGCAACATCCGATAAAAAGGGCAAATATCCTATATTGGTTAAACCACCAATTATTAAATGGATATTTGCCCTTTTCCCATTATTTACATACTACAAATAAAGCCACATTTCATGTAATATCTTTGTAATATATACTACATTTGTGTTTAATAAACTAATTATTAGATATATACATTCATAAGATAAGGACAGATTAATATTAATGTTAAGTGATTGTAATGTGTTTGTAATACCAAACAGTCATTTTTGCATCGTGAAAATTAAGAAAGCTATAAATATGAAAAAGATTTTACTAAGTGCGGTGTTGGCACTAGCAATACCAACAGTGACGTTTGCAAAAGAAAAGAAAGAAGAAAAAAAAGGTAGTGCAATCATTACTATCTACTCTGATTTGCACTCAGGATTCGGAACTGTGAACAACGACAGAGGTTTTAATCTTGAAAGAGCCTACATAGGCTATCAATACAAGCTTCCGCATAACCTGCAGATAAAGGCAGTAATGGACTTCGGTGACTCTGATGACGTTACTGATATGCAAAGAATAGGTTTTGTAAAGAATGCAATGGTATCTTGGAAAAACGAAGGTCTTACATTAAACGGAGGTTTGATAAGCACTACACAGTTCAAGACACAGGAAGACTTTTGGGGCAAACGTTACGTCATGAAATCATTCCAGGATGAATATAAGTTCGGTAGCAGTGCAGACTTGGCAGTATCGGCAGCATATAAGTTTAACAATGTATTTTCTGCCGATGTTATAATAGCAAATGGTGAAGGTTACAAGAAAGTACAAGTGGACGACGGTCTTCAGTACGGTGCCGGTTTGACACTCACTCCGGTAAAAGGATTTATGGTACGTGCATACGGTTCATACAACGAAGCCGGACAGAGCATAAAAGATGCAGCTCAGAACAAGGACGATGTAAAAGGTACAACAAACCTCGCATTCTTCGCAGGCTACAAAAACTCGGCATTCTCTCTTGGAGCAGAATATAACTGGATGAAGAACACCAAGTTTGCCAACGGAAACGACAAGAGTGGTGCTTCTGTCTACACAACAATCAATCTTACAAAGAAAATCAACATATACGGACGCTGGGATTATCTCACATCAAAAGACTCCTGGGACAACGAAAACGACGGAATGGCAGGTATGGCAGGTGTGGAATTCAAGTTGGGCAAATATGTAAAACTGTCTCCTAACTTCAGGATATGGGCACCTAAGGCAGACGGAACGAAAAACCTTTCATACGCATACTTAAACGCTTCGTTCGCTCTTTAAAAAAGTTCAGAATAAAATCAAACAGTTCATTAAGCGTTCACTGATTTTTCAGTGAACAGCCATCGAACTGCCTCTAAACAACGGTTAAACAAAAGACATAAACAACAGAATATTAATTTATTAAGGTATGAAAAAGATTTATTTATCACTCATTGCAGGTGTGTTTGCAGCAATCGTTTCATCATGCGGCGGACAGAAATCAAACGGAGTAGAACTTACAGGTGCAGGAGCTACATTCCCACTTCCTTTCTACACAATGTCATTCGATTCTTACGGAACAACAGGCAACAATAAAGTATCATACGGTGGTATCGGCAGTGGCGGTGGTGTCCGCAACCTTAAAGACGGTATCGTTGATTTCGCTGGTAGCGATGCATTCCTTTCAGACAAGGAAATGAGCGAAATGAAACCGGTGGTACACATCCCGACTTGTATGGGTGCCGTGGTATTGGCATACAACCTTCCTGAAGTTACAGCCTTGAATCTTTCAGGTGATGTGATAGCTGACATCTTCGCAGGAAAAATCACTAAATGGAACGACGAACGTCTTCAGAAATTGAATCCGGATACAAAGCTTCCTGAAAAGGATATTATCCCTGCATACCGTTCAGACGGTAGTGGTACAACTTTCGTATTCACTGACTATTTGAGCAAAGTAAGCGAAGACTGGAAAAACAACTTCGGCAGCGGCAAGACAGTTGACTTCAAGGTTGGTCAGGCAGCCAAAGGTAACCCGGGCGTAGCAGGTATCATCCGTCAGACTCCATATTCTATCGGTTATATCGGTTCTGAATATGCCTTCGCTCAGAAAATACCATACGCAAGCGTTATGAATGTACGTGGCGAACTCGTTACTCCATCTACAGAAAGTATCTCTGCAGCTGCAGCAGGCGAAATTCCACAGGACACTCGTTGCTCAATCACAAATGCAGACGCTGCAGGAGCATATCCTATCAGCTGTTTCACTTGGCTGATTATCTATAAGGAACAGAACTATTCAGACCGTACTATCGAACAGGCTAAAGCTACTCTTGACATGCTTCAGTATATGTTGAGCGCCGATGTTCAGAAAACTACTGAAACCGTACACTATGCTCCACTGCCAAAGAGTGCAATAGATAAGAGCCTTCAGAACTTGAAAGAAGTTACTTTCGACGGACAAGCAATCCTTAAATAAGTTGACAAGGCATTAGTTGACAAGTTAATTGATAGGTTCTCCATCCGGACTGCAATTAACTTGTCAACTCTCCAACTTGTCGCCTAAAAACTAACAACAAACAACTAAGAAAACATGCAAGACAAGATATTCAGGGCATTACTCATTATATCAGCAATAATAATACCGGTTATAGGTGTGGGGATTGTATTTTCTTTGGTGAATGATGCTTCAGGAGCATTCGAGCACTTCGGTTTCTGGAATTTCATTTTTTCGGACGATTGGGTAACTACAGCCGGAAAAGAAAAATACGGTGCGCTGCCATTCATAACAGGTACACTTCTCACCACACTACTTGCACTGCTCATGTGTATTCCATTCTCGCTTCCTGTAGCACTATTTACCGGTGAATATTTCAAGGGAAAGAAGATAGCAACCATATTGAGTACCGTAGTAGATTTGCTTGCAGGTATCCCGTCTATCATATATGGTTTATGGGGATTCTATGCACTACGCCATGTCTTTATGCACCTAAATCTTTCTCCTCAAGGTTCAGGAATCCTAACAGCGGCTTTCGTACTTGCCATCATGATTGTGCCATATGCAGCATCGCTTAGCGCTGAGTTCATCAAGATGGTTCCGTCCGACCTGAAAGAAGGAGCATACGCAATGGGAGCTACACGCGCCGAAGTAATCCGTAGAGTAGTATTCCCTATGGCAGGTTCAGGTATCTTCTCGGCATACATCCTTGCCATCGGACGTGCATTGGGTGAAACTATGACAGTGACAATGCTTATCGGTAACACAAACCAGATGCCCGAGACACTGAGAACAACAGGAAACACTATGGCAAGTATCATTGCCAACCAGTTTGGTGAAGCTGACGGATTGAAACTTTCATCACTTATCGCAATCGGACTGCTGCTGTTCCTCATTACGGCAATAATAAACATGATAGGAAAGATATTGATACGCCGCGCCCAGCACGTATAACAATTCATCAATCAGAAGAATATGATAGTAAAAGACAATAAACTACAGATACGAAAATTCAAGAACGGACTCCTGTTCTGGACCGTATGCATACTTTCCGGTCTGACAGCAATACCGTTGCTTGCCATCCTCGGAGAAGTGTTCATAAAAGGTTGGGAACAGTTGGGATGGTCATTTATAACAGAAGCCACACCGAATGCCTATAAGGCAATGCAGGCTATGGAGGCAGGTGAAACAATACCGGGAGGTATAGCCAACGGTATAATAGGAACATTCCTTATGCTTTTCCTGGCTGCTATAATAGCCATTCCGGTAGGTATATTCTGCGGTATCTGCCTTTCGGAATACAGAGGAAACTGGTTTGCCACAATAGTAAGTTATCTTACAGACCTTCTTCAGGGTACACCATCCATCATCATCGGTATCATCACATACATCTGGGTAGTAGTGCCGATGAAAGGATATTCGGCTTTCGCCGGAAGTGTGGCACTGTTCATCATGATGCTTCCGCTTATCATCCGTTCCACAGAAGAGACAATGAAGATTCTTCCGGAAACACTCAAGGAAGCAGGTCTTGCACTTGGAGGAAGCTACTGGAGAGTAATGCTTCAGGTTATGGTTCCATCGGCATTCGGAAGTATATTCACAGGTATCCTGCTTGCCATCTCACGCGTGGTCGGCGAAACAGCCCCACTTATGTTTACAGCACTTGGAGGCGCAGCAATAAGCTGGAATATGGCACGCCCGATGTCGGCAGTACCATTGCTAATCTGGGAATTCTTCAACGACCCTAACCTCCAAAGCCTCATCTGGGGAGCATCGTTATTCCTGCTCACCTTCGTATTATGTTTAAACTTATTAGCTAAAAGAATTGCAAAGAAATGGAAAATATAAAAGATCCTATCCTTCAAATACAGAACGTATCAATATCATATACAGGAAATATACTTGCAGTAAAGAATGTGAGTGCCGATGTTGAGAAAAATACCATAACAGCCATCATGGGACCTTCAGGCTGCGGTAAAAGTACATTGCTTCGTGCAGTAAACCGTATGCACGAGCTATACAAGAATATCAATGTTACAGGCAAGATATTGCTTAACGGTGAAAACGTTCTCGAGATGGACCCTACAGAAGAACGCCGCCGCATCGGTATGGTATTCCAGCGTCCTAATCCGTTCCCTACAATGAACATCTACGACAATGTACTTGCAGGATATATACTTAACGGTATAAAACTCCCTAAACACAAGAAAGACGAGATAGTGGAACGCAACCTCCGCAACGTAATGCTTTGGGACGAAGTGAAAGACTCACTGACCAAACGTGGTACTTTCCTCTCAGGAGGTCAGCAGCAGCGTCTGTGCATCGCGCGTTCACTGGCATTGCAGCCAGACATTCTGCTTATGGATGAGCCTACTTCAGCGTTGGACCCTATCGCTACAAAGCACATCGAAGAACTTCTTATCGAACTGAAGAAGGAAGTGACTATTCTTATCGTGACACACAACATGTCGCAGGCAAAACGTATATCAGACCGTTCAATGTTCATGTTCCTGGGCGAACTGATAGAATATGATGAGACACAGAAGATGTTTACCAATCCTAATGATGAACGTACTCGTGCATACCTCACTGGTAAAATGGGATAATAATATTTATGTTGTAGTAGAAAAAAGACTGCTTCCCGATTTTAAACGGGAAAACAGTCTTTTTTTATTTATAAAATATATATATACATCGTTCATAATTATTTTTTTATAATAATATCATCAATAAATCATTTCATATTGTTTGTTTTTAAAATTAAATCTATAAATTTGTACACATAAACAAATTATAAAAACCAAAAATCATGAAAAACCAAAGCATTTCAACAAAAGAAAGTTACATTAGTCCTGAATGTAAAGTCGTAATTACAGAAACTGAAGGAATCATTTGTACTAGTGATAGAGATACAAGTATAGAAAACACTAATATATTTGATTACGAAGAAGGTGGTTCATACGATATCTCTGTATTCTAAAATTATCCTTAAAATAAAATGTCCTGTCGTTTTAACCAATATGCCTTGTCATTTCAATCAAAACGACAGGACATTTTTTTGAAACGTATCAACACCCAATTATAAAGAAACTTTAAGATTGTCAAACTGTTATCATTATCATTTCTTTATTATCTTTGCGCTTGTTTTTCTACGATAATAACAGAAATATATAATTCATGAAACAGTACAACAAGATTAACAATCTGGTTGGATGGCTTGCTTTCGCCATTGCAGCTTTCACTTACTGCATGACCATTGAGCCTACAGCCAGTTTCTGGGACTGCCCGGAATTTATCACCACCGGTTACAAACTGGAAGTAGGACACCCGCCTGGTGCACCTTTCTTCATGCTTACGGCAAATTTATTCAGCCTGTTCGCTTCCGACCCGTCGCAAGTGGCACTGATGGTCAATATCATGAGCGCCTTGATGAGTGCGGCATGTATTCTTTTCCTTTTCTGGAGTATTACACATCTGACAAAGAAATTAGTATGTCCTAACATTGAGGATATGACTACCGGCAAACTGATTACCATCATGGGGTCTGGCCTTGTGGGTGCTTTGGCATATACATGGAGCGACACATTCTGGTTCAGTGCCGTAGAAGGTGAGGTTTATGCTTATTCCAGCTTGTTTACAGCCGTTGTATTCTGGCTTATTCTGAAATGGGAAAACCGTGCAGATGAGCCTCACAGCGACCGATGGCTGATATTAATTGCTTATCTGACAGGACTTTCTATAGGTGTACACTTGCTTAACCTTCTGTGTATTCCTGCCATTGTACTGGTTTATTACTACAAAAAGAACCCTAACGCAAACCTGAAAGGAAGCCTTCTGGCTCTGTGCGGTTCAATGGTTATAATTGCCGCTGTACTTTACGGTATAGTACCGGGTATTGTAAAAGTGGGAGGATGGTTCGAACTATTGTTTGTTAACAGCCTCGGAATGCCTTTCAACACCGGACTTATCGTATATATCATAATCATGGCAGCATCGCTCATATGGGGTGTGTACGAAAGCTATACAGTGAGAAGTCGTAAGATGATGAATATATCGTTCCTGCTTACACTGGGACTTCTTGGTATTCCGTTCTACGGACATGGATGGAGCAGTGTTGTTATCGGTATAATCGTACTAGGTATTCTGGCTGCATACCTGTTTGCCGACCTGAGCGAAAAATTCCGTGTAAGTGCACGTACGCTGAACACTTCACTTCTGGCTCTGATGATGATAGTAGTGGGATATTCTTCATACGCAGTAATCGTGATACGTTCGTCGGCCAATACTCCTATGGACCAGAACTCACCTGAAGACATATTCACATTGGGAGAATATCTGGGACGCGAACAGTACGGTACACGACCTCTGTTCTACGGACAGGCATATTCATCAAAACCTGCACTGAAACAGGTTGACGGCGGATGTGTGTATGACGTAGTGGAAGGAGCCCCTGTATATCAGCGTAAGGAAAAAGAAACTCCTGACGAAAAAGACAGCTACGAAATAGTACGTCACAGAACTGAATACAAGTATGCACAGAACATGCTGTTCCCACGTATGTATAGCGAAGCGCACGCACAGCAATACGAAGCATGGGTAGGAGGAATAACAGGCAAGCAAGTTCCTTACGACCAATGTGGCGAAATGATTATGGTGAAGATTCCTACTCAGTGGGAAAACATCAAGTTCTTCTTCATATATCAGGTGAACTATATGTACTGGAGATACTTCATGTGGAACTTTGCAGGACGCCAGAACGACATTCAGGGCCAGGGAGAAATAGAACATGGCAACTGGATTACAGGTATTCCGTTCATTGACAACATGCTTGTAGGCGACCAGACATTACTGCCTGACAGCCTGAAAAACAACAAAGGACATAACGTGTTCTACTGTCTGCCACTGATATTGGGACTAATCGGTCTGTTCTGGCAAGCATACAAGGGCAACAAAGGTATTCAGCAGTTCTGGATTGTATTCTTCCTGTTCTTCATGACAGGTCTTGCCATTGTGCTATATCTGAACCAGACTCCGTTGCAGCCTCGCGAACGTGACTATGCATATGCCGGTTCGTTCTATGCTTTCGCAATATGGATTGGTCTTGGTGTGGCAGGTATTACTGAATATCTGCGCAAGAAGATGAACGAGACTACAGCAGCATCCATCACAGCTGTGGTATGTCTGTTGGTACCTCTGCAGATGGTAAGCCAGACTTGGGATGACCACGACCGCAGCGGACGCTATACTTGCCGCGACTTTGGACAGAATTATCTGAAGACAGTTCAGGAAGAGGGATGCCCTATCATATTCACAAACGGTGACAATGATACCTTCCCATTGTGGTATAATCAGGAAACTGAAGGATTCCGTACAGACGTACGCGTATGTAACCTCAGCTATCTGCAGACAGACTGGTATATAGACCAGATGAAACGTCCGGCATACGATTCTCCTTCTGTACCTATCAACTGGGAACGTATCGACTACGTTTCGGGACATAATGAAGCTGTATATGTACGTCCTGAGGCTATGCAGAGTATAAATAACTATTATAAGCAGAATCCTGAAGAGGCAAAAGCTGAATTCGGTGACAATCCGTACGAGCTGAAGAATATCCTTGAACACTGGGTGAGAAACTCCAAGGACGGACTTCAGATGATTCCTACAGACAGTATAGTTATCAAGCTGGATAAAGAAGCTATCAAACGCTCTGGAATGCTTACACCGGACTCTATTCCTGACTACATGCACTTGTCGCTGAAAGGTAAGAGAGTGTTGTATAAAAGTGAACTGATGATGCTCGAAATGCTTGCCAACACAAACTGGGAAAGACCGCTATACATGGCTATCACAGTAGGTTCGGACAATCATCTGAACTTGACAAACAATTTCCTCCAGGAAGGTCTTGCATACAGAATAACTCCATTCGACAACAAGAAGCTGGGCAGAACAATAGACAGCGAAAAGATGTACGACAATCTGATGAACAAATTCAAGTTCGGAGGCATTGACAATCCTGATATCTATCTGGACGAAACAGTGACACGTATGTGTGATACTCACCGACGCATGTTCGTACAGCTCAGTACACAGCTTATCAAGGAAGGCAAGAAGGATAAGGCTGTAAAAGCCCTGGATTATTGCGAGAAAGTTATTCCTGGCACTACAGTAAGACATGACTATATCTACAGCAGTTCGAAGGAAATGGCAGACAACTATATCACTCTGGGTGAATATAAGAAAGCAGAAAATATCCTTGACCAGATAGCAAACGACAATGTTCAGTACATCGCATGGTATCTGAGTCTAGATGATTCACGCTTTGCCCTGTCGTACGAGAACTGTTTGCGCAATATCTACTGTCTGGACGAGATATGCAAGAGTCTGGAAAGAATAAAGGACGACAAGACTGGTGAAGTATGCCAGACTGCTGTTCACTATAACCAGAAGTTCCAGGAACTGTATTCACTGCTTGAAACAAGAGTAGGAAAGAATTGATTTATTTAGTTAATAATAGCTGTTAGTCTTTAGTTGTTGGTTCTAAAAACTAAGAACCAACAACTAAAGACTAAAAACTAACAACTAAAAATAATGTTTATAGAACAACCCCCACAACTCATAAGATATCTTTATCCATCAGCCATCTGGCGAATGGATAAAGACAAGAGGGCTGTATATCTGACATTCGATGACGGACCCATACCGGGAGTAACTCCGTGGGTGCTTGATGTGCTTGACAGATATGGCATAAAGGCTACTTTCTTCATGGTGGGAGATAATATCCGTAAACATCCTGATGAGTTCCGCATGGTAGTGGAGAGAGGTCACAGAATAGGAAATCATACATTCAACCACATCCGCGGACTGAGTTATGACATAAACTCATATCTGGAGAACACGGATAAGGCCTGCAGAATGATGATGAACACGAATCTGTTCAGACCACCTCACGGATATATGAGTCCCAAACAATATTCCGAACTGAAGAAAAGGTATAAAATTATAATGTGGGACCTTGTGACACGCGATTACAACCGTAAGTTTACAGGAAAGCAGATACTGCAAAAAGTAAAGAAATATGTCCGCAACGGTTCTATCATCACTTTCCACGACTCATTGAAGTCGGAAGAAAACATCAGATATGCCCTACCTAAAGCTATCGAATGGCTTATGGAACAAGGATATGAATTCAAGGTTTTCGACTAAACACACAGAAACAATAAAGCCGCCATTACATTGGTATCACATACCGGGTAATGACGGCTTATTTTCATTATAAATAGTAGGTTATTATTTTAATGTAACAGACAACGGATTTCTTACTTTCATGGCATATTCTTCAAGATATGCATTCCATTTCTCATCATCGAATCCGCATTTGCTCCATGCTGAACCCCAATAATATTCAAACTCATCGCCAGGCTGATATGTATTGATACCCATCACATGACCTATGGCTCCGGCAACAGGCTTGTCGAAAAGTTGCACCTTTGCCATCTCAAGTGTGTTAGGGAACACGGCACCTACGTAAACTATACCATTGTCGGCTTTAGGGTTTGTTGTAGGATCGGCATATGCTATATAACCACCTTCCTGATCCATCGAATATCTGTCCGGGTGTGCCTCATGCAACACAAGTCCTACACCCAGCGGATAATCCTTCTTCAATGATGTATAGCTCACAGTAGTCTTGTTCAGATGAGAACCTTTGTCAAGCTGAATGAGGCGTGTTTCAACCACAGTAGTATCTCCATCGATAGTAAGAGGATTGAATTCCAACTTAACGGTAAATCTGAGAGGACCATTGTCAAGTATCTCAAAATTCTTATAGCAGTACGGATATACTATTGCAGAATCTGGCATTAAAGCCGCCGTACCTCCACCAAGCGTTGGACCTACCGCATAACAGTCCATTCCGTTTCCATGATCAATATGATATGATATGGCATTAGCCAGACTGTCTGCTTCTGCTTTCTTGCCTTCCTCACGAAGTTTCTTTATCATAGCTCTGGCATCCTTATCCAGTTCCATCGCATAACGGTCCTCCAGAACAGGTTCTGATACACTCTTTGTCAGAACATCATAGCCAAAACCTCTCTCACCACTTTTCTGCAAAGCAGGACCATATGCACGATATGCAGCCTTATCGTTCTCCCAAGCCACATCGTCAAGTCGTTCCGGATACTGACGACCGTAAACCAAAGTATTTACATGCGAAGGCTGACCTTTAATGATACTATAGGATGCAGTAGTATTGGCTTTTACTGTAGCCGGAAATATTATCTTGTTGTCAGAAGTAAGCTGATAAGGAATTTCTGTATTTTTTTCATCTACGATTATGAATTCTGCTGTATCATCTAGTTTCAGCTTTCCCAAGACTTCGTCTGCAGATATCTCTACAATCTCTTCTATACGGTCTATCTTCAACTGATTTGAAACTGAAACTGTAACTCCTTTCTCTTGCGCACACGAAGCCATCATGGCAACAACAGCAGCAGATACAAATAATTTTTTCATATTTAATTTATAAGGTATAAAACAAAAAAAGTCCTACCGGAAAGTCAACATTCCGGCAGGACCCGATATAATATATTATTCTCTATTGGCGACCATTAATTATTTAGGCTGCTTTCCGATGTATGCCAAGATACCACCGTCAACATACAATACGTGACCGTTTACGAAGTTAGAAGCATCTGAAGCCAAGAATACAGCTGGACCTGCCAAGTCTTCTGGGTTACCCCAACGAGCAGCAGGAGTTTTAGCTATAATGAATGCATCGAATGGGTGACGTGAGCCGTCTGCCTGACGTTCGCGAAGAGGAGCTGTCTGAGGAGTAGCGATGTAACCCGGGCCGATACCGTTACACTGGATGTTGAATTCACCGTATTCAGAAGCGATGTTGCGAGTAAGCATCTTAAGACCACCCTTAGCTGCTGCATATGCAGAAACTGTTTCACGACCAAGTTCACTCATCATAGAGCAGATGTTGATAATCTTTCCGTGACCTTTCTTAATCATGCTAGGAATAACAGCCTTAGAAACGATGAAAGGAGCGTTAAGGTCAACGTCGATTACCTGACGGAATTCGGCTGCTGACATTTCGTGCATAGGAATACGCTTGATGATACCTGCATTGTTAACCAAAATATCGATAACGCCTACTTCTTTTTCAATCTGAGCAACCATAGCGTTAACAGCTTCTTCGTTAGTAACGTCGCATACATAACCTTTAGCTTCGATACCAAGTTCTTTGTAAGCTGCGATACCTTTATCTACCAATTCCTGTTTGATATCGTTAAAAACGATTTTTGCACCAGCCTTAGCGTATGCAGAAGCGATTGCAAAACCGATACCGTAAGATGCACCTGTTACAAGAGCAACCTTACCTTCTAGTGAAAAGTTTACCATAATAATACAATTAATAAATACTGTTTAATAAATCATTGTCCACAAAAATAATAATTTATTTCCGTTATCGCACACAAAATTGTACAGAATATGTACAAAAATGTTTAATATCATATGAAGAATATGTTTTTAGGTACTTTAACGGACTAAATTACGCTTGACATATATCAATTATATGTAGCAAGAATATTACATATTTCATCCTGAAAACGTCTCGCAGAAACGTATTTCAGAACATTCTGATTTATGATGACAAAGGCAATGGTATGTTTTGCAGGAGAAGTGACATAGCCCGCCAACGAACAAACTCCGGTCAGAGTTCCTGTCTTTGCCCGTACATTTCTGAAACATTTACCTCTGCCCATTCTGTATTGTAGGGTTCCGTCAATGCCGGCTATAGGCAGACTGTCATAAAAAGGATGGAATATCAAAGGTGAACTGAAAGCATATTTCAGATAACCCATGATAAGTTCAGGTGAGACATAGTTGTAATCAGACACACCGCAACCGTCAACTATTCTGAACTTTCGGCTGTCAAAACCTATATCTGCCTTCATGAACTTGTAAATGGCATTCTGTCCGTCCTTATGACTGAGATTCTTCTTACCATTGCATATTTCTCTTGTAGCATGAAAGAACAACGCCTCGGCAGAAAGATTGTCACTCTCTTTCAATGCTTGTTTCAGCACCTCGTCTATATCTCTATAGACTGTTATTATACCTTTTGTACCGTCCGGAACATTATCGTATGCCACACTGTCTTTTGAAATGAATACTCCTTTTCCCTGTAGCTGATAGCGAAGTGTGTGCATAAAGAAGCCTTTTGTGTCGAAAATATTCATAGAAGTGCCTGCCTTATGCCTTGAATTGCCTGAGATGGTTATGATATTACCGTTATTAAGCCAGTTTCGTGTGGCACTTAAATTAGTTCCTGCCTGAGATGTCTTATTGTCAATTGTATAAAAATCGGATTCAGGCTTTATTTCTACATTAGCCTTCCCTCCACCTGACGGAGATATACTTATGTTTACACAGCCACGATTCAGCATAAGAGGCGAAAGATATGGCTGGAAAGTATCAGGAGTATCATCCCATGCCCATCCCGGTCCCCAATAAACGGAATCCATCATCGATACGTCTCCAATCAGACGACCTTTCACACCGTGTATTCCCATATTCGATATGGCATCTACCATAGATTCCATGTCTTCCTGCATAAACTCTGGGTCGAAATCTCCTTTTACATATATATCACCATATAATGTATCGCCTTCTATATATCCAGAATAGGACAGCCCTGTCTTTATCTGATAATCCTTACCCAAAACAGAGAGGGCCGTTACAGATGTTATGACTTTCTCTACAGATGCCGGTCTGTAAAGTTTTTCTGCCTGATATCTGTATAATTCTTTTTTGGAAGTAAGGTCATACACTAGAATTCCTACTTCTGATGTATTCAAGAATGAAGAATTGTTGATAAGTGAATCTATTCTGTGAGATATTGTCTGCGAAAATGATGACACACAGAATAGAAGCATAGTGAATAATGAGAATGTTTTGAAAATTGTTCTTGTCATGTTTATCTCGTCTTATTGTTATATCGTTTAAACGGTTTTTAAACACCGTTTGAACAGCATTTAAAAACCGTCTACAAATATAGCGAGAATTGAAAACCAACGAAGTTAAAAGATTAAAACTCCCTGAAAATTTCACTTACAGTAGGATGAGGAAATACATATTTCTTGAAATCCTCAAGTTTCTTGCCTTCTTCTATCATCATGCCGGCTATTACTATAAGCTCCGATGCGGGATTTCCCAATATATGCGCACCTATTATAATATCATTAGAAGTTGTAATTATCTTGCATACCCCATTTACACCTTCATTTTCTGCAACGAACCTTCCGGCATATGCCATAGGGAGTTTTATCACCTTATAACCAAATATTGCTATTGGTGACATCTGTACCATTTCTTCATTCATACCTACAGATGCAACTTCAGGATTTGTATATACCACTCCAGGTATAGCCTTATAACTCATTCTATCATCTTTTCCACAGATATGATTGACAGCAACTTCGGCTTCTCTCACTGCTGTATGGGCAAACATGGAGAAACCTGTAATATCACCGCATGCATAAACTCCGTCAACAGAAGTCATCATGGTATCAGTGTTTACCATAATTCTGTTTTGTTCAGTAAAAGTCAGAGAAAGGTTTTCCAATCCATACCCTTTGATATTGGCATGACGTCCGGCACTGAGCAATAATTTCTCAGATTCTACAGCCCCCTCGCCATCTGCTGTATGATACTTCACAATTACTTTTCCAGAGTCAGCATTGCATATTTCAGTCACCTTAGCATCAAGCATGAAGATTACACCTTTTTTTGTATATTCGGCTCTAAGAAGAGAAGCTAGCTCTTTATCTATACCACCAAGGATTTCTGAAGTCATTTCAATGACAGTAACTTTTACTCCGATACTGCAAAAATATGAAGCAAACTCCATTCCTATGACTCCTCCACCAATTATAGTAAGACTTTCCGGCAGTTCCTTACATTCCAGAGCCTCCCTATGTGTCCAGTAATCTGTACTATCCAGTCCCTTGATAGGAGGTACAGATGTCCTGCTACCTGTACACAGAATCAGTTTTTCGCATTTATACACTTCATCACCACATTTTATTGTGTTTTTATCCTGGATATAAGCCTCTCCTGATACTACAGTCACACCCGCTTCACTCATCTTGTTTTTTATTCCAAGCACAAGTTTACGTACTACCTTCTGTTTTCGGCTTACTATCTTTGCAAGATCGAAGGAAATATTCTCTGCTTTTACTGCATATTTTGAGGCATTTCTAGCCCCGTCAAGAACTTTTGCTGAATACAACAATGTCTTTGTCGGAATACAACCTTCGTTAAGACATACGCCACCCAAAGCATTCTTTTCGAAAAGAACTACACTCAAACCGGCTTTACCGGCAGCCTCGGCAGCAGAATAACCGGCTGGTCCGCCACCAATGATTGCTAATTGAAAATCCATAGTATTTTAAGATATAAAGTTTGTTAGTGTTTATCCATAATCATAAGTTTATCATTCATAGATTTCAGTTTTGAGATAAAAGCCTCTTTATTTCGTGGAGAGACCTGTACCTTAACGGTCTTATTATTACCATTATATTTAATCTCAAGTCTATAAAATGACAAAGCTGGAGCCCAGAATATCATGGAACGTACTACATGTATTGATTCTATCTGATTAATATTCAAGATAAATCCCTTCACAAAACGACCTGTCTCTACCTTCAATAATCCATCGTCTGTTATTACATATTGGGTATGTATAAGCATTTCTATCTCATATATCACCAATACGGCCATAATTATGGCAAGCAATGTGTCATGCATCCAGAAAAAAAAGAAAAGAAGTAATGAGGTAATAGAAATAAGAATCCAATACCACCATCCCACTTCGGTCTTAAATGTTCTATCCATAACTTTAAGAATTTATCTGTATTCAAATAATTTTCTGTGAAGATAAAAATTAATTTACTAATAAACCACTAAAACAGAATTTCTTTATCTGTTTTTATGATTTATTTGATTGAAAAGTTCCATAAAATAATCATAGTATTAATCTATATGACAACTTTTTAGTAGCTTTGCATTATAGATACAAATTATTATGGTTAGGAAATTCGATTTTCTCGTTATCGGCTCTGGTATTGCCGGAATGAGTTTTGCGCTTAAAGTGGCGCATAAAGGATCTGTTGCATTGATATGTAAGGCCGGAATGGAAGAAGCTAACACTTATTTTGCACAAGGTGGTATTGCTTCCGTCACAAATCTCAAAGTTGACAACTTTGAAAAACATATCCACGACACAATGGTTGCCGGAGATTGGATAAGCGACCCTGCAGCTGTAGAAAAAGTCATTACAAATGCTCCCAAACAGATAGAAGAGCTTATCAAGTGGGGAGTTGACTTCGACAAAAACGAAAAAGGTGAATTCGACCTTCACAAAGAAGGTGGTCATTCGGAATTCAGAATTCTTCATCACAAGGACAACACTGGAGCTGAAATTCAGACTAGCTTGATTGAAGCAGTCAAGCAACATCCGAATATTACAATATTCTCCAATTTCTATGCTGTAGAACTTATTACGCAACATCATCTTGGAATAATAGTTACACGCCATACACCAGGTATAAAATGCTTCGGAGCATATATTCTGAACGAAGAGACAGGTGAGGTTGATACTTTCCTCTCGAAAGTTACGGTTATGGCTACAGGAGGATGTGAAGCCGTGTACAGACATACTACAAACCCACTTGTGGCTACAGGCGATGGTATAGCAATGGTATATCGTGCAAAAGGTGCCGTAAAGGATATGGAGTTCATACAGTTCCACCCTACTGCACTGTTCCATCCGGGCGACCGCCCAAGTTTCCTTATAACTGAAGCTATGCGCGGATATGGCGGTGTCCTAAAGAATCTTGCAGGAGAAGAATTCATGCACAAATATGACCCACGCCTGTCATTGGCTCCCCGTGACATTGTAGCACGCGCCATAGACAGCGAAATGAAACAGCGCGGCGAAGACCATGTTTATCTTGACGTAACCCACAAGGACCCTGAAGAAACAAAGAAACATTTCCCTAACATATACAAGAAATGCCTGAGCCTGGGTATAGATATCACAAAAGACTATATTCCTGTAGCTCCAGCAGCCCACTATCTTTGCGGAGGTATCAAGGTTGACCTGGACGGACAGTCAAGCATACGCCGTCTGTATGCCATCGGCGAATGTTCATGCACAGGTCTCCACGGAGGAAACCGTCTGGCATCAAACTCACTGATTGAGGCAATAGTTTATGCGGATGCAGCTGCACAGCATGCAATGAGCGTTATTGACAGATACGAATTTAATGAAGACATACCTGAATGGAATGACGAAGGTACAATCAGTACTGAAGAAAGAGTGCTTATCACACAAAGCATGAACGAAGTAAATCAGATAATGGAATCGTACGTAGGTATTGTAAGAAGTAACCTTCGCCTTGTCAGAGCCTGGAACAGACTTGACATCCTTTATGAAGAAACAGAAAGACTGTTCAAGCGTGTCAAGGCTTCACGTGAGATATGTGAACTTAGAAACATGATTAACGTGGGATATCTTATCACACGTCAGGCTATGGAAAGAAAAGAAAGCCGAGGACTGCATTACACAATCGACTATCCTAAACACTCCGATGACAAACAATAATAAAAAAAGAGAACGACCGTTGCTCCACATTCGAAGTAACGGTCGTTCTCTTTTCTATCATAACGACGGACTATGTATTATTTCAAGCAATATAGGTTTTACCCCACCTACAAAACATTCTACTGCAATTACCATCAGAATTAATCCCATAAGTCGCATCATAACATTATTTCCGGTTTCTCCCATAAACTTGACCAGACGGGTAGATAACCTCCTGACTTCGTCAACGTGTCACCCAAAAATCATCTGTAAACAATGGGGCAATA